>Ga0209088_10000544_pt1 | contig 26256 bp, 22 predicted proteins | sample S_140625_EF_Meta_FD_187324 | JGI IMG/M metagenome (GOLD analysis project Ga0209088, IMG submission 187324) | Freshwater microbial communities from Lake Simoncouche, Canada to study carbon cycling - S_140625_EF_MetaG (SPAdes) (version 2) | ecosystem: Environmental > Aquatic > Freshwater > Lake ... | reverse complement strand
CTTAACTTGTTTGGAGGCTGCCGTGAGAGATTCGAGAATGGGTCCTAATTTTTCAGGCTTCTCCACTAATAAATAGAGCGCGATTCTTTCGGCCGAGCGGTGACCCAGGCCAGGGAGTTGGCGAAGAAGCTGACGAACTTTTTCAAACGAAGGAGTCACGAATAAATGAACCTCACTTATAACTCATATTTAGTCAAGGGTTCACCGAGGTTTACAGGTTGCCTGACTGGTAAAAAGAATTGATTTATAAGTACAATCAATGCTCACCCCAAACAAAATTGAAATCGTCGGTGACTTCATCGCCATCCAATGGGCCGATCAAACGGAACACTTTCTGAGTGGGGAATTTTTACGGGAACGTTCACCCAGTGCCGAGAACATGGGCGAGGTGGATATTCTTGGGAAGCGATGGGGTGGGGACGGCCCGCGACAATTCCCCGGCGTCAGCGTCATACAATTAACAAGAATCGGTAACTATGCTGTAACCTTCGAGTTCAGCGACGGACACAAGACGGGTATTTATAGTTGGGAATACCTCAGACGGATTGCTGACTTACAGAAATAATTTTTTTACTGATTGCTCCAGCGAGAAAAACAACCGAGTGTGCGTCTGTGAGAAAAACCTACGTCTTGGATACGAATGTTTTAATTCATGATCCAGAATCGCTCTTTAAGTTTGATGAGCATATTGTAGCAATCCCAGTGGAGGTACTCTCCGAACTGGATCGCCACAAAACGCAGCCGGGGCAGTTAGGGGCCAGTGCGCGGCGCGTCAATCGCACCGTGCGTTCTCTTTTCGATAATAAGAATTTAAAAGATATCGTCGAAGGCGATGTCTCCAAGCCCGCCGCATTACACGCTGACTTGCGTGACGGTGGTGAACTCAGAATCATTATTAACGAGTCCTTAATTCGCGACCATTTTACCGGTCCGAACAACGAACGTCTCCGTGCGGTGTTCATGCAAGTGGATGCCCCTGATCACCGCATCATCGCCTCCGCAGTTTATTTACGCGATACTTCTAAAGGTCCCGTCATCTTAGTCACCAAAGATGCCTGTATGGCACTCAAGGCCCAAGCCCTCGGCCTAGAAGTTCAAGACTATCGTAATGACCGCATTGAGATCAGTGATTATGGTGAATATCGTCCGATTCCCATTTCCGCAGCTGCCATGCGCGACTTCCGTGATGTCGCCCAAGTCGCCGTTAATTTCAAGAAAGACGATCCAGCTCCCATCATTAATGAGTACGTCATACTCACTTCGGATTCCTGGGCCGAGCCAGCCAGACACGTGGGCGATGGAGCGTTTGTACCTCTGAGTCTTTACCGTGAATTTATTTCCACAGCGAGTGGAGCGCGTAAAGGACTACAGATGCCTCGCGGCATGCGCGTCATACCGAAAAATTTCGAACAGTGGATCTTCCTCGATGCACTGCTTAATCCCGATATTAAATTAGTGACCTGCTTTGGTCGTGCGGGCACGGGTAAGACATTCTTATCCATCGCTGCAGCCCTTTCTCAAGTTTTGAGCGATTTCTCACCTTACAAGAAATTGTATGTGTCACGTCCCGTCGTCCAAATCGGTAAAGACATCGGTGCACTCCCTGGAACCAAAGAAGAAAAACTCTCTCCGTATATTCAGCCCTACTTTGATAATTTAGAAGTTCTCTTTTCGCGCACCGGAGCTCCCGCAGCCGCTCAAGTTCCAGCGAATAATAAACTGCCGATCGCGACAGACTCTCAAAGAAAACAAAAAAAGGCACAGGCGATGAAAGCAGCTCAGCCCATTTTTGGTTCTCAATTTCAACAAATTGGACAGCCCCGAAAACCTTATCAGTGGCTCATTGATTCTGGTTTAATCGAAATTGAAGCGATGACCTTTATCCGCGGTCGATCGATTGGTCACGCATTCATGATTGTGGATGAGGCGCAAAACATGACCCCTCATGAAGCTAAAACCGTGATCACCCGTATCGGCGAAGGTTCTAAAGTAGTCCTCATCGGTGACCTTGATCAGGTCGACACTCCTTACCTCGACAGCAAATCTAACGGCCTAATTCACACGCATGAGCGAATGAAAGGGCATAGTATCGCCGCTAATGTCAGATTGCTCCAAGGTGTCCGTAGTGCACTTTCCGAATTAGCCGCTCAGGTAATGTGAACAAATTTGCTGGGTTAGTTCTACCCAGGATTAATCCATTCTTGCTCACAACGCTGGGCTCTATTGGCTGGTGAGTCGTGGAGAAGGAAACCCCCATGCAAAAACAATACCGGGAGATGCGAGACAAACTCGCACCGGGTACTCTTTTGCTATTTCGACTGGGCGATTTCTACGAAGTGTTTGGCGAAGATGCGGTGACCGCCTCCAAGGTCATTGGTCTAACCCTCACGAAGCGACATGAGACGCCCATGGCTGGCTTACCGTATCACGCGGCACCTAACTATGTAAATCGGCTGCTCGCGGCAGGCTGGAAGGTCGCCATCTGCGATCAACTAGAAGCACCCGTCACGGGCAAACTAGTTCGTCGCGGCATCACCCGCATCCTCACCCCTGGTACCGCACTGGAAGATTCTCAATTAGACTCACGTCGCGGTAATTATCTTTTAGCGCTCAACTGGAATAAACTAGGTTGGCATGCCTCATGGCTCGATGTCTCAACGGCCGATTTCCGTATCGCGACAGACACCCAAGTGGAACGTTTGTTGTCACTTTTGCATTCAATCAATCCGCGCGAGATATTATTACCCGAAGGCCTGGAAGTGGATCCCGCGTTTAGTCAACACCTCGAAATATTTTTAGAGGGCCGTTCAGTCTCGCGCCTCCCGAGTTGGAATTTTGAGAGCTCGGCAGGGTTTCAGCTAGTTTGCCAAACACTCTCCGTACATAGTCTGGCCGGCTTTGGAATTAATGATGCTCATCCCGCACTCGGTGCAGCCGGAGCTGTACTCGGATACGTGACAGATTCATTATGTAGTCGTCCGCAAAATCTTTTTAAAGTCACAGAACTCAAGCTGGGATCCTCGGTGCTGATTGATGCTGCCTCGGCTAAAAACCTTGAACTTTTTAACAGCACCAATGGCTCTAAAGAAACCTCTCTTTTAGATTCCATCGATCGCACCTGCACGGCGGGTGGGGCCAGACTTTTGGCAATGTGGTTAACCGAGCCTTCCACCGACTTAGCAATCATTCAACAACGTCAAAATGCAATCACGGGTTTCGTCAAACATGCTGGAGCCTCTGCACGCGTTGCCGAATTACTCAATAGCACCCGTGATATTCCAAGAATTTTAGCCCGCTTACAGAATCGCCTGCGTAACCCCCGCGAATTGGGTGGCATTCGAGATTCACTCAAGGCATTCCCCGCCCTCAAGGAAGAATTGGCCGCCTTACCTAATGCTGCCGTTCAATTATACGCTGAAAAAATCGACTGCGAAAATGACCTATTAGTTAAACTCGAGAAAGCTTTAGCTGATGAATTGCCCATCGATTTAACAGAAGGTGGGGCCTTACGCGCGGGCTTTGATTCTGAACTCGATCGCCTCCGCTCACTCGCGACCGATAGTAAAACTTGGATTTCCGATTTTGAACGTCAGGAACAAACCCGTACCGGTATTAAGAATCTAAAAGTAAAATATAATGGCGCCTTCGGCTATGCGATTGAAATAACGAAATCGAATTTAGACCAAGTCCCCGCTGACTATATTCGCAAACAAACGATGGTGAATGCAGAGCGTTACACGACCGAGGAACTTCGTAAAAAGGAAAGGGAAGTCTTACGAGCCGATGAACAAGCGCTTTCTCGTGAATTGGATTTATTCCAGATTTTACTCTCCGAGGTACTTGCCAAAACTTCATCGCTCTTGGTGACCGCACAAACGTTGGCGGAAGTGGACATCTTGCATGGCTGGGCTGAATTAGCCCGAGAGTCCAACTGGTGCTGTCCGACCGTGGACCATTCTGACGTTATCAAAATCAAACAAGGTCGCCATCCAGTGATTGAACGCGTTTTACAAAACAGACCCGGCGCAGGTTCCTTCGTGCCGAACGATACTGACCTCCAATCAAGCAAAGAACAAATCGCCCTGATTACCGGCCCTAACATGGCTGGTAAATCAACCTACATCAGACAAGTCGCACTGATTGTCTTGCTCGCTCATATTGGTTGCTGGGTGCCCGCGACTGAAGCCCACATCGGTTTAGTGGATAGAGTATTTTGTCGCGTCGGCGCTTCTGATGAACTGGCTCGGGGTAATTCTACGTTCATGGTAGAGATGAATGAGACGGCTAATATTTTAAATAATGCCACGGTGAAGTCTTTGGTTGTTCTAGATGAAATCGGTCGCGGCACGAGCACCTATGATGGCATCAGCATCGCCTGGGCCGTAGCTGAACACTTACACGGCAAAGAGCATGCCGGACCGCGCACGCTCTTTGCCACTCACTATCATGAATTAACTCAGTTAGCCTCATCGCTCACGCGTTTACGTAACTGGTCGGTAGCGGTCAAAGAGTGGCAGGATGAAATTGTCTTTATCCGACGAGTCGTTCCCGGCGCAGCGGATCGTTCGTATGGTATCCAAGTCGCTCGATTAGCGGGAATGCCACCCAGTGTTGTCTCACGCGCCCGGGAAATTTTATCGGGTTTAGAAACCGGCGGAGGTTTGCCTAATAAACAAGTCGTCCAAACGGCGGATGTCAGTGAACTTGCCGTACCTGTTAAAGTACTGAAAAAGAAAACAGAAACTCCTGCAGCCAAAAGTCCGTCCGAGAAAAAGCATCAAGGACCCGAGTTAGATTTATTCGGGTAAGTCGCGGTGCTCATTCCAACTGCACGAATTAAACTTAGCCCAACAACCTTCGTAGTGTGATTGATCGTAAACGGGAGATTGGACATTGACCGGCTCACTCTTGAGCGCTTTGCCGAGCACTTTCGGAAAATCTTCAGCGAAGCGTTCCCAGTCGCAACCCGCCAAGAGCGTGCGAGAAATGTAACCTTCGATTAAGATACCGTTTCTATTACGTTTTTGGGCGGCTCCTGCGACTTTACGATTATCCTCGACTAAAACTAAGTCATGCGGCTCGGCGTGGTGTTCACATTGATCGGGCGCTTTGAATTCTCGTTCAGTACTGGGTAGCGGAACTAATTTAACTTTTAGTTTTTGAGCCAAGAGACATTCGAGAAGTGCTTGATGCACGGTTTCATACGCTTCTTGTGTACCCGATTTGTACAGCGGGTGCTCGGTGGGAATGACGATGGCAAATGTCCAATCCTCCATATGCGAAACTAGACCACCACCGGTTGAACGACGAATCAGTGCCATTTGTGGAGGTACCACGGCCCGATATTTTTTCCAGTCCTGGGAAACCCCAAAAGTGTAAGCGGGTTCCGACCAAGCAAAGGGACGAAAGCGGATATTTTTCGGGTGCGGATAATGATCGAGCAACAACAAGTTAACCGACATATTAGTTACGGCAGTGCACCATTCGCGAGGTAGTACATCCATATTAATAATCTAACGACTTCTGTAGTAAACGCACGACCTTTCGCCCAGTTTCCTTTTCATACCAGTCTTCACAGCCACGGGGCACACGTAATTCGCCTAATTGGTCAGTAAATGTCTGCGCAGGCGTCCTAAGCTTACCAGCCAAGGGGTGGAGTAATAAGCTAAGATTACGCGGACGCAACGGGTCGTCGGTCATGTTTTCGCGCGTAATCGGCTTTAGTAATTTTTCAGGATTTAAGCCAAAGTGCTCTGCAATTTTTTGTCCGATTGAATAACGACTGAGTGCATCTAATCCAGCCCAGTGATAAACACCATTGAGCGTCGTTCTTTCACATAACTCCACCGCAACGTCGGCGAGATTACTGTAAGAGACGGGTTGACGAATCTCGTCGGTAAAAAGCGAACTTACCTTACCCGTAGCCCACTCATGAAAAAGTCGCTCGTGCAGTGAGAATTGTCCGGTGAAAGAATTGCCATTGAGAACAGACGTTCGCACGACTGCGGAATGCTCTCGTCCATAATTCAATACTGCGACTTCGCCTGCCGCTTTCGTTGAAGCATAAGTGTTGAGCGGTCGGGGCTGATCGGTGTGACCATATTTACCGGTCTGACCATCAAAGACCATATCGGTGGAAAAATGGATAAGTTTACCGCCGACATGAAAACAAAGCTGTGCTAATTTCTTGGGCAAATGCTCATTGAGTTGCGTCGCTAATTCATGGTTCGATTCACATTCTTGCACTTTAGTTAAGCCTGCACAATTGATTACCGCTTGGGGAAACTCTTCGAGCATGAGCGATTGTAATTTTACCTCGTCGCAGAGATTCATCTGCAAAAAGCGAACGGGCTCACTGAGATAGAGAGTGTTCTTTCCGCCAATGGCTAAAACATCATGCCCCCGGCGTTGGGCGGCCTCAACTACAGCCCGCCCCAGAAAACCGGTGGCTCCTGTAACGATAATTCGCATGCTTCGAACAAATATAAAAAATCTGATTTAGGCAAGCGGGTAGGGCGTTCCGACGCTTGCCAAATTGCCCAAGATGGTTTGTTATATAACTTTATGCCGACCTATTCAGAATTGGCCAATCATCAGGTGCTCTCTCAGCCAGTCTACGAGGCTGGGCGTCCTATTGAAGTGGTGGCACGCGAATTTGGTCTCGATCCAAGTTCAGTGATTAAGTTGGCCTCGAATGAAAATCCATTGGGTCCATCGCCCCTAGGACTGGCCGCAGCCAAAAAGGCTTTAGACTCAGCCCACCTTTATCCCGATGGTAGTTCGACATTCTTGCGGGAAAAACTTGCGAAAATTTGGTCCATGCAGCCGAACCAGTTTGTCATCGGTAATGGTTCTAACGAAGTGATGATTCTTTTGGCTCAAGCTTTCTTGCGACCCGGCAGCGAAGTTATTTTTGGATCACAAGCTTTCGTCGTCTATAAATTAGCAACACTCATGCAAGGGGCAACACCGGTCGAAGTACCCATGCCGAATTTCTGTCACGACTTGAAAGCGATGCGTTCAGCCGTCACCGACAAAACGCGCATTCTGTTTTTAGCCAGTCCCAATAATCCCACGGGCGGAACCGACAATCCCCAAGAAATTGTTGATTTAGCGAAATCACTACCCGACCACGTTATCTTTTGCTTAGATGAAGCCTACACCGAGTATTTAGATTCATCCGCGGACTTGCGCGAACTGATCAAGGCCGGACGGAAAATCGTCGTGACTCGCACGTTCTCCAAAGCTTATGGCTTAGCAGGACTACGCGTTGGCTACCTGATGGGTTCGAGCGAGGTTTGCGGAATACTCAATCGTGTGCGCCAACCATTTAATGTGAACTTGCCTGCGCTCGCCGCCGCCGAAGCCGCTTTAGATGATCAAGAGTTTCTTAATCAGAGTAAGAGAATCAACGCTGCAGGCATTAACCAAATGAGCCAAGGGCTCAAAGCATTAGGTTTTAAATATATCGACGGCAAAGCGAACTTCTTAGCTGCCCAAATTCCTAATGCCGAAGAAGCCTTTGTGAAATTACAGAAAGTCGGAGTGATTGTTCGTCCGCTCAAAGGCTACGGGATGAGTGGTTGGTTGCGACTCACCATCGGCACCGAAGTTCAAAACGCTCGCCTCCTAAATGAGCTTAAAAAATTATAATATGAATTTCGAAGAAGCGATTAAACTTTGTCACGAAAAAGACCCACGCTACAGCCAACAGTCTTATCACCTCGTACGCATGGCCTTAGATGCCGCGCAAAAAAAAGTTCACGGTGAAGAAAAAAAGGGAAGTAAGAGAGCGAATCGTCACGTCACAGGAAAAGAACTCTTAGAAGGTTTTCGCCAACACACCTTAGAGACGTACGGACCTCTCTCCTTTGCTTTGTTGAACAACTGGGGCATCAAAAAAAGTGTCGATGTGGGTAATATCGTCTTTAATATCATAGACACTAAGCTTTTTGGACGTTCGGCCGAAGATCAGATCGAAGACTTCGTTAATATTTACGACTTCAAAGAAGCGTTTCTAAAACCGTTTGAACCTAAAGAAAAGTATCCTAAGCCGTAACCCAGGAAATCGCTTTAACTTGGCGACAGCCAGGAAGCTCTCGGATTTTCAGCAATAAACTTTTCTCAAAAAATCGTGCTTCAGATTTAATCACGGCGCTTTCGCACTGAATAATCAGTCGGCCATCTTCGATGACTCTCAAGGGCGCACAACGTCGAGCCAACTTCAGAGGTAATAATTTATTCCATGATGCCACAATCGCATCCTCAGGTACTGGTTTATCGAGTCGCAGCTTTCGGAAAGCCTGCGTGACCGCATCATCGATGGATACACTCTGACGAAAAGTGGATCGACCCTTGTCCTCCGGTAGGCCGCGTAAGTTCGCTAGCAGATTAATCACATTCCTGGAAAAGCGTCCTTTCTTTCTACCCTCAGTTAAAACGGCCCTTACAACATAGGGAATCTCTTCGAGTTTTTCGGCCCGCAGGCAATTTTCAGGGGCATGACGACCACCCACGATGATACCTAGAACACCTGCATCGCGTGCCCCGATACCATCTTCATCAGGATTGTCACCCAGATGCGCGAGTTGGTTAAGGGGAATTTGTAGAGTACGTGACACATGCTGAAAAGCCCGCGCATCCGGTTTTCGGTACCCAATTTCATCGGCTAAAAATACTTTATCGATAAATTTGAGCAAATCGAGTTCTCGCAAGACCTCATGGATTCTCGCATCAGTATTCGAAAGTACACATACCTTTAATCCGAGAAAGCGAAGTGCCGTGAGCGAACTAATGGATCCTGGAGTAAGTTTCCACGACTTGGCCGAGGCAAAGGCGGTCCAACATTTTTCGACGACTTCCTCTCTTTTTTCATAGGGCAGATGTTCACCAAGCGTTCGGACAACGACTTCTTTCCAAAAAGCTTCGGGCTTTAATTTCGATGAAACACTTTTAAAGGCTGCTGGAAATTGTTCATCGATAATTTTAGCAGGAATACTCACTCCACATTTTCCAGCTGCTTCAGCATAGACTGCACCGACCGAGGGGTGGGGTGTCAGTAGGGTTCCGACTAGATCTAAGGTGATGGCTTTTAAGGCACGCATAACTGTCTAAAGTTTATTTTTTGGGTATTTTCGCTCAAGATTTATAATAATATTCAATATTTGTATGAATTGACCCTATCTCTCGACTTGTTAAGTTTCCAGCCTCAGTCATACACAACTTATGCACTTCACCAGGTTTACCCCCCTCGCTTTAGTTTTAATTGCATTTTCTTTTATCGGATGCAGTTCCAGCCCCAGAGCTCAAAAATCGATCAACTTCACCAAAGTTTATGTCGAGACTCCTCAGACATCAGATTTTTCAAATGACATGCAATATAACTCAACCGTTGTTGAAACCGCAGAAGGCGAACTAAGAAGTCATGGTTATACGGTCACAGAGTCTAAGGTCGATGCCGATGCTACTCTCCGCAGTACATGGCGCATTTCCCGCAACGGAAATAACATGCGCAAAGATGAAGTTTCTGTTTCACTTTCAATGAGTCTTTTCAACAAACAGGGACAAAGAGTATTCTCGGGTGATTCCGGTTCAGCCGTGCCTATCGGCTTCTGGAGCGTGGCAAAAACCGCGACGGCCGTAGACAGTGTTTTATCTCAATTACCCGTTGCTAGCGCTCCCGCTAAGTAAGCTGGTCTCTCGCCTTCAGTTTTAATTCTATCTCAGTTTTTAATTGAGCGAGTTGTGGCATGTTTACGCCCGCCGCTTGACCACGGCGAAGCGGTTCACCCCAAAGGCCGACGACTTCAACCTCACGTCCTTCTAAGTAATCAATCAAACTCGAAGGCCGGTAGGCACCCATCCCCGTCGTCACTTTCAATTGTCGCTCGATATGTTCATCCTTGAACGGCACCCCACAAGCCGCCGCCGCTGACTGCACTTCTTTCATCAGTTCAACCGCCCGGTCGCGCAGTAAATCATCAGCCATGATTTTGTCGGTAGTGATTCCACCCGCCGCGATGGCCAAACCATTAAAAGGAATATTCCAACATAACTTTTTCCACAGCACAGCGTCGAGTGACTGTTCGGACTGACAATCAATCCCCGCATCAGCAAACAATTCTACACAGTGTTTAACCGTTGCACTAGGCAAACCGATAGCTGAAGCCATGCGAATATAACCAGAGTGGGTATTTTCAACGACCCCTGGGCTAAGACGATTAATACAAACAAAGCAAAGGCCTGCGACGATTCTCTCAACGGGAATAATGGACGCAAAGGTCTCACAATTTCCCATGCCATTTTGCAAAGTAAGTAGAGTCGTTCTCGGTCCGATTAGTGGTTTAATGAAACCGGGCAGGGTGTGGTTAGCGGTCGATTTAGCGGCAATCACCATCAAATCACAAACGCCTATCGCCGTGCAGTCTGGATAGGCCTTGTTGATCTTAACCATCTTGTCCCCCTTGGCATCGCGCATGCATAATCCCTTTTGATTAATAATTTCATAATCCCGTCTCGTCACGAAATAGACTTCATGACCCTTGAGAGCTAACAGCCCTCCATACCAGCCGCCGACGGCTCCCGCTCCAACAATCGCAATTTTCATTTTATATTCAGATTTCGACGAACCATCGAGTGAACAATCGACTTATTTTGGGCCGGAAAATCTAATGTGTAATGCAGACCTCTGCTTTCATGACGTTGCAAAGCACAGTCAATAATCAGTTCCGCCACTTGAATTAAATTTCGTAGTTCGAGTAAGCGCGGTTCCACTTTGAAGTTCCAATAATATTCTCGGACTTCTTCACTCAGGGTACGGATTCTTGTTTGGGCTCGTTTTAAGCGCTTGGTGGAACGCACGATGCCTACGTAGTCCCACATCGTCCGACGGAGTTCATCCCAGTTGTGAGTCAAGACCACACGTTCATCGGGATCGCCCAAGGCACCATCAACCCACGCCGGTAGAGTAAAGTGCGCCTCAGTTTTATTTTTAATATCACTATCCGCAGCCGTTGCTCCATCGTGCGCTAACACCACCGCTTCGAGTAGTGAATTAGAAGCCAATCGATTTGCGCCGTGGAGTCCCGTGCTAGCCACTTCGCCTACCGCATAAAGACCAGGCAAGGTAGTCCGACCACTCAGATCCGTCGTGACACCGCCGCAAAGATAGTGTGCCGCAGGAACTACTGGAATATAATCTTTAGTTAAATCAAAACCCGCTTTGAGACAGGTAGCGTAAATATGCGGGAAGCGTTCGGGTAAATGTCCTTGGGCGACTTTGGTGATATCCAGTAGGACGTGGGGAGCACCATCACGCTTCATGACCGAGTCAATTGCCCGAGCAACCACATCGCGTGGTGCTAAATCGCCCAGAGGATGAAAATCTTTCATGAATGCTCGGCCATTCATATCTCTTAAAATCGCACCTTCACCACGTACGGCTTCAGAAATCAGGGCACGACTGCCATCCGATGACTTTAAGGCCGTGGGGTGGAATTGTACCATTTCCATATCGCGGATTTCAGCTCCAGCACGATAGGCCATCGCGATACCATCACCCGTAGCGATATCGGGATTCGTCGTGAATTGATAAACCTGACCGATTCCGCCCGTTGCGAGAACCACTACCGTGGCTGATAAAGTTTCGACCTTACCTTGTTGAGTATTTAAAACGTGAACTCCGACCACTCGATCTTCTAAAGTGTTTACGACCGAATTCTGAATTTTGGATAAAGTAATTAAATCGATTGCTAAATGATGTTCGAGAATCGTGATATTCTTTTGTAAATTCACCGCACGAATCAGGGCCGACTCAATCGCGCGGCCGGTCATATCGCGTGCATGAAGGATTCGTCGTTTCGAGTGTCCGCCTTCTCGACCTAAATCGGGATTTCCATCAGCACCGTTTTCAAATTTCACTCCCCACTCAATGAGTTCAGCAACCCGGGCTGGCCCCGATTCAATAATATGTTTTACGACATCGAGTTCACACAAGCCATCGCCCGCGGTGAGCGTGTCATTGACGTGACTCATAAAGTCATCCGTCTTATCAGTCACACAGGCTATACCACCTTGTGCCCAATTGGTGTTAGATTCGCTGCTGGTCTTCTTGGTTACCACCGCAACGGAACGGCCATAGCGGGCTAAATTGAGGGCGAAACTGAGCCCCCCAATGCCACTACCGATAATAATTGCGTCGAATTGCTTAGCCATTCGTTGAAAATCTACGGTTTACACGACTATCAACAAGCGAGATTTGACGAATTAGCCACAATCTTCATTTAATCGACCTTGTGGAATACATTCTCATCGGCATTTGCGTCTTAATTACGGCTTTTTTCGTAATGGCAGAAATGGCGTTGGTATCTTCCAACCGTCGACGTTTGGCAAAATTAGCTGAAAACGGAGACGCCGGTGCGCTGAAAGCACTAAGCTTAATTACCGATCCGAGTAAATTCCTTTCAACCGTGCAGATCGGAATGACCTTCGGGGGAATCATTGCCGCGATTTATGGTGGTCATCCTCTTGCTGAAAAACTGAGTCCATGGCTTTCTCAATTATCATGGAAATGGGGGAGCGAACATAGCCAAGTTTTGGCTGAAGCGATTATTTCCTTTTTAATTGGAGCGATTACGGTTGTTTTTGCGGAAATTGTTCCGAAACGTTTAGCGTTAATTAAACCAGAATCCATTGCCTCAACATTAGCACGACCGATGGCTTGGATCGCAACTTTGGCGTCACCTTTAGTAACGCTCTTAAGTGGTTGTGCCGATATAGTCCTACTGATGTTTGGACGTCGTCGGACACAGGAAGATACCGTGTCGGAGGATGAGTTACGTATGATTGTCGATCAAGGCATGGCCTCGGGCGTACTTCACGCGTCCGAACACCGTATGGTTCATGGCGCATTATCCTTAGACTTAATTACAGCTGAGCAATTAATGACACCGAGCAGTCGCGTTGTCTGGTTGAATTTAAATGATCCTGAAGAAATTAATTGGCGTAAAATTGTGGCCTCGGGACACACCTGGTTTCCCGTTTTTCGCGAATCATCCGATCGCCCACTCGGAGTCGTTTCCGTCAAACGTTTATGGGCTAATTTATCGCTCGTGGGTACCGCTGAAATCAAAGACCTGCTGACCGATGCACCGACGGTGAATCTTAATATCACCGGCACCCAGCTGTTGGCGCGTTTCCGTAAAGATAAAATTCACCTGACACTCGTGATTGATGAATTTGGACAAGTCCGTGGAGTCGTCACCTTAAACGACGTTCTTGAATCAGTGATGGGCGAACTTCCGAATGAGGGCACCACCATCAATCAGAATAAGCCAGTGCGTAAGCGCGACGATGGTAGTTGGGTTATCGACGCGATGATTTCACTCGAGGACTTTAAAGAGGCTACGGGTATCAAAGGAAAATTTCCCGATGAAGGGTCGCGACGATTCACCACCATCTCAGGATTTATTATGCGAAAACTCGGACGCATCCCCGTCGAAGGCGATCGCGTGGAGTGCCTCGGACATATCTTTGAAGTAATGGACATGGACGGCCATCGCTTAGATAAAGTTTTAGTGATGCCTAAACTTTAAATTAGAGACGTACAGGTAGCCCCTGTGACTTTAAATATTCTTTGGCCTGACGTACGGTATAAGTTCCGAAGTGAAAAATACTGGCAGCTAGGACCGCACTCGCACGACCATTCTGCACGACGTCAGCAAGGTGTTCTAATTTACCGGCACCCCCTGATGCGATCACGGGAAGTTCTACCATTTCTGCGACCCGTAGACACAGCTGAACATCATATCCAGCGGCCGTTCCATCCGCATCCATACTGGTTAATAAAATCTCTCCGGCACCGTGCTCTTGGATTTTTTTTGCCCAAGCGAGTACGTCCATCCCGGTAGAGTTTCTACCACCATGCGTAAAAACTTCCCAATGATTCTTGCCGACGCGTTTAGCATCAATCGCAACGACGATACATTGACTGCCGAATTTCTTAGATGCTTGTAAAATTAAATCGGGATTTTGGACAGCGGAGGTATTTAAAGAGACCTTATCGGCACCGGCATTAAGCATGGTGCGAATATCTTCGAGCGTTCGTAATCCACCCCCGACAGTTAAGGGCATGAAAACTTGGTCAGCCGTGCGCTCGACGACATCCACCATCGTCTTACGTCCATCACTCGAAGCGGTGATATCTAAAAAAACTAATTCATCCGCGCCTTGGGCTTCATAGGCAGCGGCAATCGCCACGGGGTCGCCCGCATCGCGCAATTCTTGAAATTTAACACCTTTCACGACACGTCCGTTATGGACATCGAGACAGGGTATAATTCTCACAGAAAGCATAGTGAATAACTTTAATAAAATGACCGAACTAGCAAAGAAAATCCCAACTAATTATTCCAGAATGATGGTGACTGGCCCATCATTACAGAGCGAAACTTGCATATCAGCACCAAAAACTCCGGTTGAAATCTTGGATCCCAATTGTGCTCGGAGGCCTTCTACCAAGGCCTCAAATAAGGGCTGAGCTACTTCGGGTTTCGCCGCATCATGAAAGGAAGGTCGATTTCCCTTCGCAAAATTCGCGAGTAACGTGAATTGGCTGACCACTAAAATTTCTCCGCCGACCTCCGCAATCGAATGCTGCATCTTACCCTCAGCATCAGGAAAGATTCTCATTTTCATAACCATACTCACTAGTCGTTGCACATCGTCGGTAGTATCGCCTACTTCGATACCCACTAAAAGTAGGTAACCTTTTTTTATTTCTGAAATGATGTTATGATTAACCGTCACCGAAGCCGAGAGCACTCGCTGAACGATAATTTTCATTTAAATCAAAGAATCTAAAATCGTCTTCAATTTCATTTCCGTTTCGACACTCTCCAGAGTAGGATCTGACCCAGCAACGATACCCGCACCGGCGTAAACGCGTGCCGTATTACCTAAAATACGTGCGCACCGAAGGGCGACATAGAGGTTTCCCTTTTTACCGTCGGACTGAATCCAACCGACCGCTCCAGTATACAGTCCGCGTAAGTGAGGTTCAAAGCCAGGGATAAAGGGTAGAGCTAAGTCACGCGGTTTGCCCCCCACCGCTGGCGTGGGATGCAATTCACCCGCTACCTCTAAAAAGGTACGATCAGCCGACAACTTGCCGATGACGGGAGTGCGAATGTGCATCACATTACCTAAGCGTAATAATTCCGGCGTTTGCGTGGCCGCACCGACTACCCCAACCATTTTCAAACGGCGTAAAATCGATGCGGTAACCGCGCTATGCTCACGTTGATCTTTATCACTGGCTAAAAGTGCCTTGGCTAAACTGGCGTCTTCGGATGCGGAATCGCCCCGACGCGTGGTGCCCGCTACCGCTTCGGTCTTTAGATTCGAATCCGATAATGCAATCAGCGTCTCGGGAGAGGCCCCCACCAATGAGGCATCACCTTCATTAATCAGGAAAATATTGCAGTTGGGATTCGCCCGACGGAGGCGATGGAGCGTACCGAATACGTTGAAATTATCCGTTTTTCTCCAATCGAAAGCTCTGGTTAAGACAATCTTCTCGAAGGTAGCTTCTTTAATCAGTTCGGTCGCACGCTTAACCGCCGAAGGGAACCAAGCACCACCGATTTCACTTAACACGGTAGCGGAAGATTGATGCGCGGGCAGGGGATTGGCCTGATAAATAAACCCGCGGAACTGCTCCACTTGTTTTAATAATTTATCAGCACATCCCGCTGTAGCTTTTTCGCAAAGTGTAATCGTGGTAATACCGGCATCTGTTACAACCTGCCAAGTCGGTAGAAAAAGATGCGAATCTAAATCATTTTTATCATCACCTGGGTAAAAGGGAAAACTGGCAATGACTCGAGGTTGGTCACCAATACATTGAATACTCGCGTTGAGTTTTCCTAACCAAGTATCCGCCTCGTTAAATCTATTTTTACCACGACCTTTCCACTCCACTAAAGGAGGTCCCGAAGCATGGGCCTGATGCAGTGAAGGATTTTCGAAATAACTCCGCGCGCCCGATACATTCAGGGTCTCTAATACCGCCAAGGGATCTAATTCGGAGACCTGAAATGAGAGTGATACGTAGCCTAAGCCCGCCGATGCTTTTTCTGCAGCGAGCAGGGGATTGCTTAATTCACTGGAAGTTGGATTAACCACCTCGTTCACGGTAGAGAGTAAAATAGAATTGTCTAACTATGCCTTCACTCCCGATGCAGAATCTTCGTTTTGTGGGAAAAGAATGCATTTTTCGGACACCTTTCGGCCCGTGCAAACGGTAGACCAGTTAAGTTGTCCTTCGAAATGAGTGGGGACGGGCTGACCAATATTTACCAGAAGTTTAGCGGCCGACTCGGGCATGATCGGCAGTAAAACTGTTCCGACTAAGCGTAGACCTTCGGCCACATAAGCCAGACATGAGTCGAGTCGCGCTTTATCTTGAGGATCGGTCGACTTCGCTAATTTCCACGGTGCCCGGGTTTCAATAAAAGCATTCATTGCACTGACAAACACCCAGAGCGATTCAAGGGCGTGACTGATTTGATAACTAGCAAAAGAATCAAAATACTTTTTCTGCGTGACCGACCACAAGTCGCGCAGTGACTTCTCTAAGTCTTCATCCGCGCTCGGCGCAGGAATGCTGCCGGCATAATTTCGTCCCACCATGTTAAGCAGACGGTTCACTAGGTTTCCTAGATTATTAGCTAAGTCAGCTTTGTAGCGGTCACCAAATCCCTTGTGAGAGAAGTCGGCGTCTTGTCCAACGACCATCTCGCGACTTAAATAATAGCGGAAAGCATCGGCACCATGAGATTGGATTAAATTTAAAGTATCATTGGCATTACCTTCACTTTTGGACGCCTTCTTGCTATCGACCGTCCACCAGCCATGCACAAGTAGCTGCTTAGGTGGATCAATATTCAATGCCTTCAGCATGCAGGGCCAATAAACGGCGTGGGGAGGTGATAAAATGTCTTTACCAATAACATGAACATCCGCTGGCCAGAGATTTTTATCGGCAACCGCCGAGTAATAATTGGTTAGGGCATCAAACCAAACATAGGTTACGAAATTATGATCGAAGGGCAGTTCGATTCCCCAGGTGAGACGAGACTTCGGACGCGAAATGCATAAATCATTTAAAGGCTCTTTCAGAAATTCAAGAACCTGTTTCGCACGGAAAGAGGGGTTTATGAAATCAGGATGGCTTTTAATATGCTCAATTAGCCAAGGCTGATACTGAGATAGTTTAAAGTAATAATTTTCTTCGGTGGTTTGGGTTACTTCACCAAAAATCTCGGGCCAGTTTCCGTCCACGTCGCGATCTTTGTCGGTTAAAAACTGTTCCTGACGAGTAGAATACCAATCAGTTTTTTTTCCTGAATAAATTAAGCCTTGGTCGTAGAGTTTTTGTAAGAAACTTTGGACGACTAACTTGTGTCGTGGTTCAGTGGTACGAATATAGTCGTCGTTTGAAACATTCAACGACTCGAGCATCGCCTTGAAGATTTCGGCGATTTCGTCGACAAATACTTGGGGATTAACTTCACGCTTCTGGGCCGTCTGTTGAACCTTTTGGCCATGTTCATCCAATCCAGTAAGAAAGTGCACTTGGTATCCCGACATTCTTTGGTGTCGGGAAATAACATCCGCTAAGACCTTCTCGTAGGCATGCCCGAGGTGGGGTGCACCATTGGCATAATCAATCGCGGTAGTGATGTAAAAGGGACGCGTCATGAGACAAAGGGATAGTTAGTAGGCCTGGACGGAACTGACAATCCTGGAAACCCTCTCAGGGCGATAATGACCTACCGATCAGCTAGAAAGTCGATTACAGACGGACAATATCAGGCTGCAGCACGACTTCAAAATTATATGCAATACCCGGGCGAAGACTCAGGGTTTTATCGCGCTCCAAGATTTGGTAATAGTGAATTTTCCCGAATAGACTCCTGTGTTTAGGATCTTGGCTCACGACTTTTGTTTCCAGCCATTCGCCGTGAAAATCATCACGTAAAATTTCACAACGATGCGATTCTGGTCCAAGCATCAACGCACCCGCTGAAACCATTCTGGAGTGGAGGGCCGCGATAGGTAGAACGAATCGGAAGTTTTCTAAAACAAGCGCTACCTTGGGCGTTAAGATGAATCGGCCAGTGATTTTTCCACCGGTAAATTCCCAGTCCACTTTCATCGAAGCTAGACCACTCGAAAGTTTTTCGCTGTGATCAATCAAATCAGGCTGATCATATTTAAAGTGATAGGTACCAGACTTGGTGCCCATAACCACTTGCATGTTCTTACCGTAAAATGACGGGGTGTATATTTTTCCGCCAATCGTATATTCAGGGAGAAAGGGCGTGGTGTGAAAATTACTTGGCCAATCGAACACGCCAGGCATGTGGGGGAATGCGAGGGAATCGCAGAATTTGTGGGAACCTTGTGAAACAATCGGAATCAGAATATTCAAACCTGAATCCACGTCGGAGTAAGATAATAAACCCTGTTCTTTGCGGGGATTTTTATCGAAAGAATAGAAGCGACAAACTAATCCTTTGTACGATTGAACCGAGTCCATGCTACCGCCGATTGTTTTAGCCAGTCGTGACCACTGCGAAAGATAGCGAGCCGCGTCAAAATTCGCCATACGGGTCGTGTGACCTGGGATAGTGTCGCGCTCGACGTCGCGAATCACGATGGAGCCATGTTCCATGTCGAAGAAAGTGGTGAAGAAATGGGTGTATAGACGACGAACTAAATCGCGGGCGATCGGTTCCTTATCTGAGGAAATTAAACGATCACGCATGGCCTGTAAGATCAGGGTGACACAGTGCATTTGGGCATACGCCCCAATACCGCGTCCAAACGTCCAACCCAAACCATCTTCTCGCACGGTTTCTAAAATAATCCGTAAATATTTTTCAGCAACCGTACGCAACTTCGGTAATTTAGCATCGCGAACTTGGCTATTGGCATGCAATTGTAATGCCTGTCGAATAAAAATGAGTGCCACGACGCCATAGAGATCGAAAGTGCCACCGAAGTTATCCGCGTTGGCTTGTTTCGAGGCGTCATCATGAAATCCGCCCGTGGAGGCCGCACCGATGCGTTCAATAAAACGATCCACCAACGCACCCGTCTCATCTTTTTTGGATAAGCCAAAAGAAAATCGACAAACGGCTTTGGCGATATCGAAAGCTTGAACGTGATCGTAGTGATCGTGCGTCACTGCTAATCGTTCATCGATTAACTTTCGGATATCGGCGCTGAGAATTTCCCAAACGGGATTGCGCTCACGGGTGGAGCCAAAAGCGAGAAGTCCTAAACAGGCAAAGGCCATACCATTGTCTGAGCCTTGCGAGAGTTTCACCTGGGCGGTAATCGTTCGGGCAACTAATTCGGGAATGCTTTGGCGCTCGAATACGAGGTCGCCCGTGGCGCGAAAATACTCACCTAGAGCGAGGGCCACGTGGCCAGGCTCGTCAGCCCGACTGGTTTCACCAGCAACGGGCTGGACCGACCCGTCCGGTGTAATCGAACTGAGGTTAATTTTCAGAAGAGCCCTAGTTTGATCTAGGCACTGACTCGAGAAATTCTGCATGCGGAATAGTCTGAATTGATGACTAGCCCCTGAGTGTCAATGCCACATCACCACAATATGATGTATTTAACTGACTAAAATAAATTCCACGTTCCGAAATTTTAGCGGACTAATATTAAATATAATTCCTTAGGACCGTGAGCACCGAGAACGAGGATGCGCTCGATATCACCCGTCCGACTGGGTCCGGTGATAAATGACAGCATACTTGGCATTTTGCCCCCGAATTGCACATTTATTTGCTCAAAACAGGCAGCCAAATCGGGTACCACTTGGTCAGCCTTCGCAATAACGACGTGCACAGGCGGCAAAATGGATAATCCACGGCCACCCGATGTCTCACTTGAGACCAGAATTGCTCCGAATTGAGCGACAATGGACACGCAAGACGTCAGCCCGACATCGGCTGCCTCGAGTTTGTCTTTGGAGAAAGCGTCATCCACCGCCCAAGCGGTGCCGTCGATTGCCAAGGCTACCGGCGTCACCAGTTCATTCTTATGATAGGCGATATTCTTCCAATTTTTCTTTTGTGCTAAATCTTTCACCAAGGCTATCGCCTGATCTAAATTTTCAACAGGGTGGAAGCTGGCCTTCAACTTGGCTAAATTATCAGAAAGTAGCGCCATCGTATGCGCATGAGTATCGCCGACCTCGGGTAGCCAGGCTTTGCCCGTAACCTTGGAAGATTGTCCCTTCAAATGGGGCTTAGGCGAAGGAGTTTTTAGCGCCTCGCGGATGCGGCCCATGATTTCTTTACGAGCTTCAGACATTTTTAGAGTCCTTCCATACTTCTCTAAATGATTTTTGGGGAATCGCCGGTAGATCACGTGACTTGAGCCACGTACCTAAATAAGGAACAGGTAAATGTTTCAATAATCCGAATGTTTTTCGAAAAACTTTACCGCCTAAAGAAAATAGCGCCGGGCGTTGAATTACAAAATTAAATGTACCATGAAAAACTCGATCGAATAAATTAGGGACTACCTTCGCAGCATTGCGTCGATTTTGTAATAAGTGATGATGCAGATCAATACGCACCGGGCAGGCATCGGTACACGCACCACAGAGTGACGAGGCCCCTGAAAGGTGATTCCAGTCCTTGAGACCACGAAGATGAGGCGTAATTACGGAACCAATCGGGCCTTGGTAGGTAGTGCCATAAGCATGTCCGCCAATATTTTTAAAGATCGGACAAACATTTAAACAAGCACCACAACGAATACAGTGGAGTGAATCGCGTTGTTCAGGATCCGCTAATATCTGAGTGCGAGCATTATCCAATAAGACTAAATGAAACTCTTCGGGGCCATCCAGCTCACCCGGTTTTTTAGGACCCGCATAAAGGGTATTATAACAGGTCATCGGTTGACCCGCACCCGCGGTTGCTAACATCGGTAACAAGACGGTGAGGTCATCGATGGTATTAATCACTTTTTCGATTCCGGAGAGGGCAATATGCACGCGGGGCATCGCGGCCGTTAAACGAGCATTACCTTCGTTCTCCGTAATGGAAATTTGGCCAGTATCGGCGACTAAAAAGTTCGCCCCCGTAATACCGACATCAGCCGTGATATAGAGTTTACGTAAATGTCGACGAGCAATCATGGTCAGCTCCTCAGGGCTGTCCGTCGGTGCGGTTCCGAGATGCTTCGTAAATAACTCGCTAATCGCCTCACGCTTTAAATGCATACACGGGAAGACGAAGTGGTAAGGAGCTTCACCTCGTAATTGTTGGATAAACTCACCTAGATCACTCTCCACGACACCGAAACCGGCTTTCTCGAGAGCATCGTTTAAATGAATCTCTTCCGTGGTCATACACTTCGATTTAATGACGGCGGTGGCATTCGCTTTGGCTACTAAATCTAAAATAATTTTTCGTGCTTCAGCTGCATCGCGAGCCCAGTGAACCTTGCCACCGTTAGATTCAAACTTGGCGACAAACTTTTCTAAGACATCGGCTAAATTATTTACGGCAGACCATTTAGCGAGTGAGGCGGCATCGCGGGCGAGCTCCCAATCGCGATACCTTGCCTGATATATGTCGCGATTTTTATAGTAACCACCCAGCGCGGTACGAATAAACTGACGTTGTTCACCATCAGCACTCGTCAGTGTCGCTTCCTTAATGAAAATGGATTTTGAATCAGACATCGTCGATCCCCATCGCTAAGAGTTCGGCGATATGCAGAGGTCTAATGACTTTGCCTTCGCGAGATAACCATCCGCCAATTTGCAGTAAGCAGGATGGGTCAGATGAAACGATGTAGTCAGCACCCGTTCGGGCGAGGGCACCAGCTTTTACTTGTACCATGGCCGTCGAAATCATTGGGAATTTCACAGCGAATAAGCCACCAAAGCCGCAGCAAGATTCGGCCTCTTCGGTTTCAATTAATTCTAATCCTTTAACCGCACGTAATAACTTACGCGGCTCTTCTTTGAGTCTTAATTCACGTAAGGCGTGACAACCATCATGGTAGGTAACTCTTTTATTCAAAGTAGCACCGACATCGGTAATCTTTAATTGCGAAACAATGAAATCAGAAAATTCAAACGTGCGTTGAGATAGTCTCTTCGCCTCTGCTTCATATTTTGTACCATGTAGAAGTTCAGGGTAAAACTTCTTCATCATCGCCACACATGAACCGGAAGGACCGACGACCACCTCTGCATCCTTAAAGACTTCTAAACTGCGAATCGCACCTTCTTTAGCGATTTCCCATTGCCCAGAATTGTACGAAGGCTGACCGCAACAGGTTTGACTCGAATTAAATTCAATTTCCTGACCGAGTTTTTTTAAAACCTTAGCCGTCGCCAAACCTACCTGTGGGGTAAGCTGGTCGATAAAGCAGGGAATGAAAAGGGAAACGCGCAAAGTTTATCTTAAGAAAGCCTCATGCAGGCCACCGTCGACTGTGATCACTTGGCCAGTAGTTTTGTTTAGGCGATTGGAAACTAGTAAGAAATACGCCTCAGCTTGGTCAGCTGGAGTAATTGGATTCTTCGTGAGAGTTCTTTCAGCATAGAACTGAGATAATTTAGTTGTCAGAGATTCGGATGCTTCATCATCGGTATAAGGGATATTATATTTAGCCAACGATGCGATAACACGATCGCGGGGGAACATCGCTGAACCTTGAACAACGGTCGCAGGCGCAACACCATTAACACGAATGAGCGGGGACAACTCCATGGCTAGTTCGCGCACGAGGTGATTTGCGGCAGCTTTGGAAGTGTCGTAGGCCACGGAGCCTTTCTTGGCGACAACGGCATTGGCGCTGGTCGTGAGCACCATGTTTCCGCGGAGGCCTTGTTCTTTCCAGGTCTTGAAAGCTTCATCGGCCACTAAGTAACTACCCGTTACATTTAAAGCAAATGTCAGAGCCCACTTATCGTCCGGAATGTGTCCGGAGGTATCTGGTGATACGAAAATACCCGCAGTAACACAAATGGAGTCGAACCCACCGTAGGCCAAGGCGACTTCATCAAGCATACGACGGATCGAGTGACGATCCATGATGTCACCTGCTAAGCCGATGGCTGGACCACAATTGGAGAGTCCGGTACCAGCAACACCGATACCAATACCGTATTTATCAGTAATTTCTTTCGCGGTGGCTTGAGCGGCTTCAACATTTTTATCTACGCAGACAATATGTGCACCTTCTTTAACTAAGCGGTGTGCGGTTTCTTTACCGATGCCTGAACCGGCGCCGACCACGATAATCACTTGGCGTGCTAATTCTTTCTCCGCAGGCATGCGCTTCAATTTAGCTTCTTCTAATAACCAATACTCGATATCAAACGCTTCTTGTTGAGGCAGGGAGATATACTGGTCAATCGCCTCCGCACCACGCATGACTTCAACAGCACAATTATAAAATTCGGCCGTCACACGTGACTCAGACTTATCTTTACCCCAAGCAATCATGCCTACGCCAGGAATCAGAACTACGGTAGGATTAGAATCACGCATCGCTGGTGAATTCGCACGCTTGCAGGCGTTATAATATTTCGCGTAATCTTTACGGTAGTTAGCTAACCCGGTTTGGAGTTTTGATTTAAGTACAGCCACATCCTCAGCTTGGGGATTCCAATCAATATAGAGTGGTTTGATTTTCGTACGCAGGAAGTGATCAGGGCAGGAGGTACCTAATTCCGCTAAGCGAGGTGCGTCGCTCGAATTAACGAAACGTAAAATCTTTTCATCATCCTGCACTGTTCCAATGAAACGTTTTTCTTGGGAGACCTGACCACGGAGCCAGGGTAAGATTTTTGCTAACACTTCATTACGTTTAGCAGCATCGAGGGTTTGGTATTTAGCACCACCAAAAGCTTTGGCATCGCCACCTTTAGCTTGATACTGCGAGTCGATATAAGCGGCCGCTTGTTCAATCATCGAAAGGGTTAGTTCGTAACAGGCTTTATCGTCATCCGCCCATGAAATGAATCCGTGCTGACCCATCATGATGGCCTTAGTCGATGACTCTTTACGGGCGATTTCCTGCATCGCTAATCCTAATTCGAATCCAGGGCGCATCCATTTTACATACGCCATTTTTCCCGCGAAGATTTTTTGGGTGAGGGCTTCACAATTCTTCGAAGCGGCAATTGAGATAATCGCATTCGGATGCATGTGGTCGACATGCTTACCCGGTAAGAAACTGTGCAACGGTGTATCAATCGATGAAGCGCGAGGATTTAAATTAAAGGTCGTGTGATTATACATGCCGACCATGTCATCTTCCGCTTGTGACTTTAATCCCTTATCGGCACGTGCGGCATACACCGCTTGTAGTTCGATAAGTTTGTCCTGGTAGAGTGAGGAGAAATTTTCGCGGGTCGACGTACGTAAATCGCCACCGGAACCTTTAACCCATAAAACAGGTACACCTTTGCCGGATAACGGATCTTTTTCCGTGGTCTTCGAGGAAGTGTTACCACCACCCGTATTGGTGATACGCTGATCGGCACCCAACTTGTTCGAACGATAAACTAATCGCCCAACTGGATCGAGCTTGGCGACTTCCGCGTCGTTCCAAAGGTTAGATACATATTTTAATGATGACATGATATTTTAATATTAAGATTTTGGTAGTTTTTTGAAAAGGGTGGAGGCCTTGGCCCACGGTGCGGAGGACTTTGGCTTAAAGGTTTTAAATGGATTGGAGCGACGAACCACTTGGCGGAGCTCTTCGATATTCTCGAGTTCTTTGGTCGCCATCGCTTGCACGAGAATATTTCCCATGGCGGTCGCTTCGACCGGTCCCGTTACAACGACTCGACCCGTGGCATTCGCCGTGGCTTGATTTAAGACGTCATTACGACATCCACCACCGACAATATGAAGTTGTTTTATTTTTCGACGGGTGAGTTTTTCAACGCCATCTAACTCTTCACGATAAAGTAGAGCTAAAGAGTCCAAAATACAGCGGCTGATTTCACCGATGGATTGAGGAATGGGCTGCTTGGTCTCGCGGCAGTAGTCTTGAACCTTTTTAACCATACTACCCATTTTGGAAAATCGACTATCATCAGGTCTAATCAAGGAACGTAACTCGGGGGACTTTTGAGCCTGTTGAGTAATACTTGTGTAATCCAGATTCTTATCGGTCTTGATCCATTCGCGGCGACATTCCTGCAAGATCCATAGTCCCACCAAACATTTCAAGAAGCGCGTGGTACGATTATGTCCAATTTCGTTGGTGAAGTTGGCTTTACGCACAGCCTCGTTGATCAAGGGCTTATTGAGCTCAACGCCGAGCAACGACCAAGTTCCAGACGAAAGATACGCCCATTGATTTCCTTTAGGTGCTGGCACGGCAGCCACCGCTGAGGCGGTATCATGAGCACACACCGCAACTACTTGAACGTTCTTAAGTTTTGTTTTCTTTTCTAAAGCAGGTGAAAGGTTGGCGATGACTTTTCCTGGCTGAATGGTCTCAGGGAAAAGATGTTTCGGAATGTTCAACTTTTCAATCAATGGCCATGCCCACTTATTTTTACGGGTATCCCATAATTGACTACCCGATATCAAAGTTTCTTCCGCACAGATTTTTCCGGTAAGTTTCCAGCTCACGGCATCGCCCATGAGTAAAAACTTATCCGTATTCTGTAAAACCTTTGGACGACTTTTCTGATCAGCATATAACTGATAAAGTGTATTGATGGAAAGCGACCCAATACCCGTCGCACTGAAAATCTTTTGCGGAGACAGCTTTTTCTGAACTTCAGCAAAGGTGAGGTCGGTTCTTTCGTCCCGATAGCAGTGGGGCAGATCAATAACTTCTCCGGCGCGATTGATTAAAACATAATCCACGCCCCAAGAGTCGCAACCAATCGACTTTACGGGTCCAAGTTTCGCAGCTTTCTGCAAACCGATTTCGATTTCTTTGATCAGTCGGGGGAAATCCCATCGCAGAGTATTTTTACTTTTGATGGCACCGTTCGAAAAACGGTGGACTTCGGTCATGGTTAACTTGCCGGAACGGAGCGATCCGCGGATTACGCGACCCGACTCAGCTCCTAAATCAATGGCAAGGTAATGTGACATTATTGTCCGAGCATTTTTTGGCGGTAGTGTTCATCGGGTCGACCCGCAATGCGTTCGACTTGTCCGGCTGACATAAAAT
>Ga0209088_10000543_pt1 | contig 26257 bp, 20 predicted proteins | sample S_140625_EF_Meta_FD_187324 | JGI IMG/M metagenome (GOLD analysis project Ga0209088, IMG submission 187324) | Freshwater microbial communities from Lake Simoncouche, Canada to study carbon cycling - S_140625_EF_MetaG (SPAdes) (version 2) | ecosystem: Environmental > Aquatic > Freshwater > Lake ... | reverse complement strand
GGCATCGCGGGACTAATCGACAAAATGTCGGTAATTCCCTCGATGAGCACGATTGGGCCGGTGCGCAATATGGCATCACCGAAGATGAGAAGAAGCAACTCGAACAGGACATTGATCATGCGCTGCGTCAAGGCGCAATCTATGCTGGCAAAGTAGGTGGCAACATGACCAGAGAGATCGGTGAACTGCTTGCACCCAAGGTCGACTGGCGTGAAGTGCTCAAGCGTTTCGTGAAAACGAATCTGCGCGGGCGTGACGCACCATCGTGGCGCAAGGCTCACAAGAACTACTTGTGGCAAGACGTTATCCTGCCTGCGATCATCGGTAAGAAGATGAAGCACCTCGTGATAGCAATGGATACGTCAGGCTCTATTCAAGGTCCGTTACTTGACGCGTTCTTGTCTGAGATGAATAAGCTATTACTGGATGTCTGTCCTGACCGCGTTGATATTCTGTATTGGGATACCAAGGTGGATGGGCACGAGACGTACACACTGCACTTGAAAGATATTGTCAGCAAGACAAGTCCAAGAGGCGGTGGTGGTACAGACCCCGATTGCGTACCTGATTTTATGGTTGAACATAAGCTAAAGCCTGACGCACTCGTGATGCTCTCTGATGGGTATATGCACAGCAATCCGCCGGGTTGGGCGCGACTCAATATGCCTATCCTGTGGTGCATTATCGGTAACTCAGGGTATACCCCACCAAAGGGTCAACTCGTAACTATTAAGGAAGATTGAAATGGATGTCTTATTACATGTAGGTGGCGAACAATTCGTCATGGAGTTAGGTGAAGCAATGACTATTTGCGAAACGCTGAACGCATGCAATCAACTTGGCAAAGAGTGGAATGGGGTGCGTAGCGCTAACGTATCGATGTTTGTAAAGCCTGACATCAAAGCGGCCTTCATTACTCCGATTACGGCACTGCTGAGATTGGAAGTTGAAGCTAATGCAAAAGAAATTATGGAGCAAAGACGATGAAACCAACTGTGCAAAACTTTGTGATCACACTTAACCAAGAGACCTTTGACCTACTGCAAGAGGTAAGGGAAGGGCTCGTGTCTAAACTAGGCTTTCAACCAACGAACGGTCAGGTGGTCAAACATCTGATTGCTTTCTACAACGGAGAGGCGGAGTAATCGACATCATGTCGATGTATCCGAACCATATGCCATTAGTTGTATTAGCCAAAGGTCAGGTTGTTTATCAGAGGGGCGACAAACCCCACATAGGTTCTCTCGTAAGCGAGAACACCGTACTAAAGCAACAGAAACAGTTGCTTGATATCCACATGCTCTCCAAGAGTATGTCTTTTATTCAACGTTCTTTATTGAAGGGAAAATCAAATGGGCTATAACACAGCATGCGTGCACAAGGTAGCAGGAGGCTTTGTAGCCTATAAGCTACAGTACGAAAAGACTAAACCTATTCGTGGGCATAAAGATAATATCCGCCCATTGGGTAGCCGTCGTCATCACATCATGGCCGACATCCACATGCCTGACAACAACACAGTGCAGTTGCGGTACTACGGACAGACGCTCGTTGAGTGGCGTTCGAACAATACCTATTCTGTATTTGCACCTAGGTACTACAGTGCGTATACGCCTGACAACATCCATAACTTCTTACCCGACACAAGTCAGAACTTCTTGTGGAGTGAGGGGCGCATGTTCTATTGCACAGATCACACACGTAAAGAGGTGTACGAGATACCCCGCCATGTAGGTAGGCTTGACTTTCAGTATGTAGCTGGCAGATCATTCTTGCTCACTGCCCCTGTCGCGTACAACACGCGGGCTAAGCGGGGTAAGGTAGGCGAATACATGCAGAGGTACGAAGGGTTCCTATCGTGGGCGCAAGTTGTGCTCGCGGTTACAGATACGTTTACGAACAGTGAGACTGAACCTTCGTTCGATAAGTTTGCCGTAGATTTGGGGTTCTTTAGTTCTGAGGAGTATCGGAAGACTGATCACCAAAAGCTATCAGACAAAGAGCGTGGCGAGTTGTGGGATGAACGCTATGCGCGTGATGCTATCCCGTTTGGCTACGGCTACAACGATTGGCGTAGAGGCGTGGGCTTTCATCCTATGGCGTGTAACAGGGCGCAAGCGATGATAGATAGGGGCGACCCTAACGAGTGGGTACAACTGCTACACATCATTGCTAACCAAGCGGGTGCTCACATGTGGGCGTCGGGCGGCTCAAGAAAACTAACCATTGTAAACGTGGTTGATTGGATGAAGGAGTTCGTGTCCTATTTGCACAGAGACCAAGTGTTCGAGCGCGTACGCCTACCCAAGGGTACTAAACCATCTCGCACCAACATCAAGTTCTTCAGAGAGAACTCTTTTGTACCTCGGAAACTTCGACATGGTGTCGATAAGTCCAATGTTAAATAAGTTGCACAATTTTAAGGAGAATACTATGACAGAGAATACATTGACGATCACGGGCCCCGTGGTCAGCCTATCATCCATGGCTATGCTCGTGGAGTTACGCATCAGTACGTGGACTGCGCGTAAACGTGACAACGAAACCACCATGGATGTCAACACATCCAAGGAAGCTGACCAAGATGCAGGTTCGGTATACAAGTACCTCATGGCGGGCAGTGACCACCTCAAGAAGATAGAGAAGTACTCGGCCAAGTGCAGAGCATGGAACTCAACGCAGACCTTGCCTTGGATGAAGGGTGTCGGCTTGCTTCCCATGGAGAACTTCTTCAAGTATCGTGAGCAACTCGGTACGATGGAGGCTAACTTCCACGCGCTAGTCAAAGACTTTATCATTGCTTACCCGCAGATCAAGAACGACCAAGCGTTCAAGCTAGGTAAGTACTACCGCGCTGATGAGTTCCCTGATGTGGAGACCCTGCCTCGTCGCTTCAAGTTTGAGTATAACTTCTTGCCTGTGCCTGAGAGCGGTGACTTCCGCATCAACTGTGAGGCTCGCGTCAAAGCTGATCTGCAAGAACAGTACGACAAGATGTTCAGTGACAAGTTAGCCGAAGCTATGCGCGACCCATGGGATAGGCTACATGCTGTGCTAACGCACATGACTGATAAGCTGACTGACAAAGAAGACGGAGAGCGTAAGATTTTCCGTGACTCTTTGATTGACAACGCTATAGACCTATGCGACTTGCTGACCCGACTCAATGTCACCAAAGACCCGGAGTTGGAAAAAGCACGTCGTATGCTAGAGCAGGCAGTAACGACTACGGATCTGGAAGATTTACGCTCAATGCCTGATGCACGAGCAGAACTTAAATCCAATGTTCAAGACATCCTCAACAAATTTAACTGGTAAAACCTATGTACGCAAACATTCAAATACCAAGCAATCTAGCACTTGACCCATTCTTGGCGGGGCTGGTAGTCAAGCTAGCCCTAGACATGCCGGCGTTTACCTTCAGCACCAAGGGTATGAGCAAACAGGACCTAAACTATGCTACCAACCCAAGCGCAATGCAGGATTCTAAAATCAAACCACCGGAAGGCACGGAGTTCCTTAGAGAGGTGCGTGTCTACGCGGGCGCGGAGCATCTAGGTTCTCTAGCTATCGACAGGCGATACAAGGGCAGAGGCGGTAGCGATGATGTCTATTGCATCAGGTCGTGGCGCATCGACAATCAACGCGGCAACGCTAACACATCTAGTACTAGCAAACTAGGTGGCGCGGTGCGTATCGTGAAGAAAGCTTTTGTAACCATGAACGTGGCAGAGATAGTCGGCAAAGCCACTGGCGAACTTCATCAGTCATACGTAGGCGCGCTACGTGATCTATCACGCCCCATCGAAGGCAGTGCTATGGTTCCAAATACTACTGTAATGCAGAGGTATGTGTATCTATTGCTACGCAATGAGGAGATACCTGAGGGGCTGGATAAGAAGATACGAGACGACATGCTTAGTGACAAGTACGAGAAAGCTATGCTAGAGTATCTGCTCGCGGCTAAGATGCGAGACATGCAGATGGCTATTGTCGTACAGCACGCTAACTTGTTTCTGTATCGTCGCCCAAAGCTTGATGTTATAGAACAGAAGACGTTTGATGAGCTGCCGTTGGAAGTTCAGAACGCTATTGCTGTGTTACAACTTATGGAGAACAATGAGCTAGTAGATGATGTAGGCTATCGACACAACGATAGATACTTCCTTATAGTAGACAAGCTATTCGACGTATAGGAATAGTAATCAACGAGAGACCCGCTTAGTGCGGGTCTTTTTTTGTCTGTGGACTAATCGACAAGATGTCGAAGATTCCTAGTGTTAACACCTAGAAAATATTTTTAAGAAAAGACTTGACATAGTCCAGTTATGCCCTACATTAGAGGTATGGCAATTACACCCGAAACCAAAGTAAAACGCAAAGTAACACAAATACTGAATCAGTACGAGTGTTACTTCTTCTTCCCTGCTAGTAACGGCTTCGGTCGAGCAGGCATCCCCGATATCATAGCGTGCTATCGCGGGCAGTTCATAGCTATCGAGTGCAAGGCGGGCAAGAATACCACAACCGCATTACAACGCAGAGAACTCAGCACAATAGAAAAAGCGGGGGGCTACGCCCTTGTGATCAACGAATCAAACATAGACCAAGTGTTAGCAGTTCTCGACCAACTAAAGGGACAGTCATGAAAAAGACATGGCCCTTTCCGCCATTCCCAAACCCGAAGGACAAGGGTAACCGAGTCCCTAAGTTTAACCCTGATAACCATGAAGATGCACCGAGATGAATGACTGCCCAAACTGTGAGTACCACAGACAACGAGCACAACGTTGGCGTGAGGAAGTCTACAAACTATCAGGGTATCCGTTGCCTGAGCGTGAGTGGGTAGGGCTGACGGAAGATGATAAGAACGAGATCTTGGTGGACGCGGTTCGGCATGAATGGAATGACCGTTTAATAGTGGAGCAAATAGAAGACAAACTTAAGGAGAAGAACACATGATTGACAAGCTACTACGCCCCTTTATCCCCGACCAACTCAAGGCTCTGTGCGAGAAACTTGAGGCCCAAGACTTTGATGCCCGTTCCTTGGGGAGGATTAAAAATGTCCTTAACGATTTAGAACTTACGCGCTTTGAGCGTTACGTTGTGCGTCGTGTTTATAAACGGGTTAGGCGTGCGTATGACATGAACCGCGTCATGGAAGAAATTATTATTGGGCAACAGGAGTACGACATCAACATGGACATCAATGCCAAGTTGCGTGCGTCTATGGATTCAGGTGTGTGGAACGGACAAGTTCCACAGCCGGAGCAAAGCAAGCGTGTAGTCGTCAGACCCCGAGCCACAACTCCATGATCACCATTGACTTCGAGACTTACTACAGTCGCGAGTATTCTTTAACCCGTCTAACGACGGAGGAATATGTGCGTGACCCGCAGTTCCAAGTGATTGGCGTGGCGGTCAAAGTAAATTCCGAGCCTGCCCAGTGGTTTTCCGGAAGCCTAGAAGAAACGGCTGAGTGGTTAGCGCAATACGATTGGGGCAATCACTTCGTGTTAGCCCACAACGCGCAGTTTGACGCGGCCATCTTGACGTGGGTCTTTGGGCAAAAGCCCAAGGCTTGGCTTGATACTTTGTCTATGGCTAGAGCAATGTTTGGTATCACTGTGGGCGGTAGTCTAGCCAAGTTGGTTGAGCACTTCGGCCTTGGTGCAAAAGGTTTAGAGGTGAACGACGCCAAGGGCTTGCGCCTTGAGGACTTCCCTGCTGATCAGTTGACGCAGTATGGTGAGTACTGCAAGAACGACGTCGAGCTAACCTATAAGCTGTACCAAGAGATGTCAAGTTTCCCTACCATTGAGAAGCGATTGATTGACGTCACTATTCGCATGTTTAGCGACCCGTTGCTTGAGTTAGATGTGGACAAGCTTGAGTCCCATCTCGTTGAGGTGCGTGACCGCAAAGAACGTTTGTTTGTTGAGGCGGGCATTACGAAGGAGATACTCAACAGTAGCGCCAAGTTTGCCGAGTTGCTTGTTCAGCAGGGCGTTAGTCCACCCATCAAGATCAGTCCCGCGACAGGCAAGGATACCTTTGCCTTTGCTAAGAGCGACGCTGAGTTCATGGCTCTACTTGAGCACCCTAATGAAACCGTGCAAGCTTTGGTTGCCGCACGGGTTGGCGCTAAGTCTACGCTCGAGGAGACACGAACCGAACGATTCATTCAGATTGCACGTCGCGGGCATATCGGCGGCGCTCTTCGTCGTCTACCTATTCCGTTGAAATACTACGCGGCTCACACCGGTAGGTGGGGTGGCTCTGACAAAGTAAACCTACAAAACCTACCGAGCCGTGGCACAGAAGGCGGCAAACTCAAGCGTTGCCTTGTTGCACCTCGCGGGCATGTCATCATCGACTGTGACTCGTCGCAAATCGAAGCGCGGGTATTGGCGTGGCTTTCGGGGCAGACTGACGTTCTTAAATTATTTGCCACAAAGCAAGACGTGTATCGCCACATGGCCGCCCGCATTTATGGTTTGTACGACATAGAAAAGGTTACTCCCGAGCAACGTTTCATTGGAAAAACTACCGTGCTGGGCGCGGGCTATGGCATGGGCGGTGTTAAGTTCCAAGCTCAGTTAGCCACGATGGGCAAGGATGTTGACATCGATACCTGCAAATATATTATTAAGCAGTACCGGCAAGCCAATCCAAACATATCAAGTTGGTGGAATCACTTGAACTTGGTCCTTGAGCGCATGGTCCACAATAAACCAATGGAGATTGACAGAGTGGGGTTGATGACGCTTGAGCCCTTTACCGGTATTAGTCTACCAAACGGTTTGATGCAGAACTATCCTGAGTTGACACGCCACAGCAGTGGTGAGTTTACCTATAAGACACGCATGGGTGTCAATAAGATTTACGGCGGCAAGGTGGCGGAGAACCTTTGCCAAGCAGTTGCTCGTTGCATTATTGGCGAACAGATCATTCAGATCGAGAAGCTGTATCGCGTGGTGCTGACTGTACATGACGCTATTGCTTGCGTCGTGCATGAAGACGATGCGGACTACGCACAAGAATATATCGAAGCATGTATGAGGACTCCCCCTAAGTGGGCAAAGGGGTTGCCTCTTGATTGTGAGTCAGGCATGGCTCAAAACTATGGAGATTGTTAATGGCAAATATTACATGGTCGTACAGTAGCTTATCGCTGTACCAACAGTGCCCTAAAAAGTACTACCACCTCAAGGTGGCCAAGGACATCAAAGAACCGTTGGGCGAAGCGATTGTCTTTGGCAATACGATTCATAAGATCGCTGAAGAATACGTTGGTAAGGGCGTACCTATTCCAGAGAAGTACAAAGAGATTGAGCCAGCGCTTGCGGCTATCCGCAACATGGAGGGTGAGAAGTTGTGCGAGAACAAGCTGGGCTTGACCGTTGACCTTGAGCCTTGTGGTTTCTTTGACAAGAAGGTGTGGTGGCGTGGTATCGCTGACATCATCATCTTGCAAGGTGACCGTGCGCTGACCATCGATTACAAGACTGGCAAGAAAAGCCAGTACGCTGATCTCAAACAACTTGAGGTGTTGTCGCTTGCGATCTTCAAGCACTTCCCTCAAGTAAAGAAAGTCAAAGCGGGCTTGATGTTCCTGTTTGCTGATGACTTCGTAAAGGCTGACTATCTACCGGACAACCAAGAAGAAGCTTGGACTCCGTGGATTTCAGAGGTTGGGCAGTTGCAGTCCTCCGTTGAAAACAACGTGTGGAACGCGAAGCCTAACTTTACTTGCCGTGGCTGGTGTCCAGTCACATCATGTGTTCACAACCAAGGAAAAAACAATGGCTAAAAAATTATCCACAACAGCAAAAGTACGATCGTTTATTATTACTAACCCATCTGTCCCGACGGCTGAGGTTGCCGCAAAGTTTGGCGTGAAATCTCAATACGTGTCAACCATCAAATGGCAACTCAAGAAGCTTCCCGCAAAGCAGGTTGCAAAACATAACCTTCGATTGAAGAGACTTATGCAAGGAGTAGGACGCCCTACGGCTCATCCTATTTTAGATAAACCTTTGATCATGGAATACACGCCACCAGCTGACCCCGTCAATCACCCCGAGCATTACAAAGCGGGCGGTATTGAGACTATTGACTTCATTGAAGCAAAAGGTTTGGGCTACCACCTTGGTAATGTTGTGAAGTACATCAGCAGAGCGGGCAGAAAAGGCACAAACCAAGGGCTTGAAGACTTGAAGAAAGCTCAATGGTATTTGGCTCGAGCCATTGAAAAAAACGAGTACGCCTCGCCTAGCCGATGAAACAAAAAGCCATACTAGAGTTTGAGTACCCGCTCGACGAGGATGCGTTGCTGTTCGCAGTGCGGGGACCCGACATGTATGAAGCACTTAGTGAGATCAAACTTGCTGTGACGGGCGAGTTTACTCACAAGGCTGACATGGCCGCGGTACTTGCTCGCGTTAGGCAACTTACTGACGAGGTATTATTGAAGATGGGGTCGCTATGAACTTGAATGTTATTAACTTAACTCATCGTTTGGATAGATGGCTCCACATCCGTAAAACTTTTGAGGGGCATCCAATTGTTAGGTTTAATGCGCTTACTCACCCTCAAGGTGGTTGGGTTGGCTGCATGAAATCACATGCCGCATTGCTTGAGCAACTCATGAAGGATGATGACTCTGGTATGTATACGGTGCTCGAGGACGATTGCGACCTTATAGGGTCAAGGGAAGACTTTGATTCTAGGTGGCCCAAGTACCAAGAGTATCTTGCAAGGCATCAAGGTGAATGGGATTTCTTCTCGGGTGGTGGCGTGTACGTCATCCCTAACCGCATTGTATGCAGAGACCCTTTCATTGTTGAGTGCGACTGGAGTGTGTGTACACAGTTTGTTGTCTACACAAAACGTTCTGCTAAAACAATGATTGACTACGCGGCACAGACAGAGTGGGACACCGCATGTGACAACAACCTTGCAAGGAATCACAAGGGCAAGATATGGTTGCCGTACCCAATGTTTTGCAAGCAATTGGAGAACAACAAGTCCGATATTGCATCTACGGATCAACAGGAAACCTTGTGGTCTGAATTTAGGAAAGCGCAAATAGTTTTGGATAGTTTTGTAAAGCAGCACGCAGTGGAAACGTACTCAGGTCTAGCCAATGCGAGCGATGTTACTGCGCCACATTTAGGTGGAAACATTGTGGAGGGTGATCCCCTTACCTATGCTCCTTCTGTGTGGGACTACCTGACTAACAGGTTCTCTTTGACTTCAGTGTTGGACTTGGGTTCCGGCAGAGGTTACTCGTCGCGCTACTTCCATGACAGAGGACTACGGGTACTTGCAGTAGACGGTATGAAAGATAACTGTTTGAACGCGGTGTATCCCACTGTTCAAATTGATTTGACAAAAGCAATGGTTGTTACCAATGTAGATTTGGTTCACTGCCAAGAGGTAGTGGAACATATTGAAGAAAGATATGCGCACAACCTTTTATCTTCTTTGGCTTGTGGCAAGTTCATTGTCATGACCAATGCTCTACCTGGACAAGGTGGTCACCACCATGTCAACGAACAACCTACCCAGTATTGGGTGGATCTTTTAAGCGGCTATGGGTACGACGTACTTGTAGAAGATACCAATAGGGTCAGGAAGCTTGCCACTAATGATGGGGCAACTTATTTGGCAAACACCGGATTAGTTTTAGCAAAAAGGAAACTGTGATGAATGACGATGACGATATCCAGGAATACGTTAGCAATAACTTTGCGCAAACATTTAAGCAAGTTGTTCGCAATGAGACGTTAGAAGAAGTAGCCCGAGAGTTTGATAGTTTACGTATTGCTTTTGGTGATACAGCCGCAAGCTTTGCAAAGTATGTGCGGGAGATGAAGAATGCCGAGACCTAAACCGCCTGAGCCCCTGATAGGTAGGCAGGTGAGAATGTCCGACAGACATTGGTTGATATTGCAAGACCTTGGTGGAGCTGAATGGCTACGAACCATACTTGACAAAAAAGCTCCTATGCCTAAAAAATACTATGATGCTCGCTTAAACCCATCCATAGGAGAACCAAATGCCGTACGTAAACAAACCACGCCCTTACAAGAAGGAATACGATCAACAACAGGAGCGGGGCGAACTTCCCAAGCGAATGGAACGTCAGAAAGCAAGGCGGGCTATGGATGCTAAGGGCATTGATCGAACAGGTAAAGACATTGACCATGTCATTCCTCTATCCAAAGGTGGGACTAACGCGCCCAGTAACTTGAAGCTCAAGTCACCTAGCGCCAACCGTTCTTTCAGTCGTAACTCAGACCACACGGTCAAAATAAACAGACCCAAAAAATGATCAACGATTCGTACAAATGGCCAAGGCCCTTGGGCTTTACGCCATTTGATCATCAGCGAGAAACAGCAAACTTTTTAACCGACAATTCACGCGCATTCTGTTTTAATGAACAGGGTACAGGGAAGACGGCCTCCGTCATTTGGGCGGCAGACTATCTGATGAAGGCGGGCATGATCAAGCGTGTCTTGGTTGTGTGCCCCTTGTCTATCATGCAGTCTGCTTGGCAAAATGATTTGTTTAAGTTTGCTGTACACCGCACAGTTGACGTTGCATACGGCAGTGCAGAAAAGCGTAACAAGATTGCTAATAGCACAGCTGAGTTTGTGATCATCAACTATGACGGTATACCCGCCATTGCAGAGTCAGCTATCAGTTCTAAGATGTTTGACCTCGTTGTAATTGACGAAGCAAACGCCTATAAGAACGTACAGACCAAGCGTTGGAGGCTCATGCGTAAGCTGATTACACCTGATACTTGGTTATGGATGTTGACTGGTACGCCCGCCGCGCAGTCGCCCGTAGATGCTTACGGGCTTGGCAAGCTGTGTGTACCCAACCGAGCACCAAGATTCTTTGGCGACTTCCGTGATTCTGTTATGCAACCGCTTGGACCGTTTCGCTGGGTGCCCCGTCAGAACTCTGAGAAGATTGTGTTTGATATGCTTCAGCCCGCAATTAGGTTTGAGAAGGCGCAGTGCCTTGACTTACCCGATGTAACGTTTGCCTATCGTGAAGCACCTCTTACACCACAGCAGCGTAAGTACTACAAGGAGCTAAAGAATCAGATGTTGATGGAGGCTGCCGGTGAAGAGATCAGTTCGGTCAATGCCGCGGCTAAGATGAACAAGCTGCTTCAAATTTCTTGTGGCTCTGTGTACACAGATAGCGGCGCGGTAGTTGACTTTGATGTCAGCAACCGCCTTGCTATTGTTGAAGAGGTCATTAACGAGTCAAGCCACAAGGTGCTTGTGTTTGCTCCGTTTCGCCACACAATTGCTCTTTTGCAAGCGCACTTAGTGAAGGCAGGAATTGACTGCACAATAATTGATGGCAGTGTAACTGTGCGTAACCGTACCGCTATTTTTAAACGGTTTCAAGAAAGCACAAACCTTAAAGCTCTTATCATTCAACCTCAAGCCGCGGCACACGGAGTTACCCTAACTGCGGCAGACACAATCATCTGGTACGCTCCGGTTACGTCTACTGAAACTTACTTGCAAGCCAATGCCCGTATTGATAGACCCGGTCAGCGCAACCCCATGACCATCGTGCATATTCAGGGCAGTCCTGTTGAACGCAAGCTTTACGCTATGCTACAAAACAACATCACTAACCATGAAAAAGTTATTGATTTGTACAAAAAAGAGCTTGACGAGTCTTGACAAAGTCTAGTTTACCTATATAATATAAACACCAACCAAGGAGCAATATGGACGACAAAGCCATGGACGAACTGTCCGCAAAATACATAGAGATACGCACCGCACGCGAACATCTACAGCACGAACACGAAGCCAAAGATGCAGTATTAGCAGAGCAGATGACAGAGGTTGAGAGCAAGATGCTCGACGTCATGAACAGCGCTAATGCAACCAGTGTTTCAACTAAGAATGCGGTCGTTATGCGCCGCGTATCTAGTCGCTACAACCCCACTAATTGGGAGAGTGTCTATGAAATGATCCGTAGGCACGGAGCCTTCGGTGTATTGCACAAACGAGTGCATGACACCAACATGAAGCAGTTCCTCGAAGAACATCCTGACGAGTACCCCGCTGGTCTGAATGTAGAAAATCGTTACACAATCGTAGTCCGTCGTAAATCAACCATCTAAGGAAAAACATGAGCAATCTCGCAACACTCAAAGACATGCCAGCACACTTACAGAACGTTAAGCTGGATGACTTTACCAAAGCCTTCTCCTCCTCTGGCGGTAGCATCAAGCGCATCACACTGCGCGGGCGTGTCTTCCGTCTCGTCGATGGTGGCAAAGAAATTTCTAAGAACACCGATCCATACATGGATGTCGTCATTGTGAACGGTAGCAAGACGGTGCAAAAAACTTGGTACTCTGGTGAATACAACCCTGATGAGACAAGTATTCCTGATTGCTGGTCTAGTGATGGTGAGCGCCCTGATGCGGATGTACCTAACCCACAAAGTGCACGTTGCAAAGAGTGCGAGCAGGCAACCAAAGGTTCAGCTGGAGCAGGCCGCGCCGCATGCCGCTACTCTATGCGCTTGGCAGTTGTTCTTGCTAACAACACACGCGGTGACATCTATCAACTTATCTTGCCACAAAAGTCTTTGTTTGGTCAGGGCGATGTTGATCACATGCCCTTCTTGCAGTATGCCAAGTATGTGGCTCACTCAGGCTACAACTTGAACATGATGGCTACTCGCATGACATTTGATACTGACAGTGATTTCCCCAAGCTTACGTTTAGCACCGTAGAGTTCTTGGACAGCGATGGTTACGCTGACGCTGTTGACCAAGGTGAGTCACCTATTGCAGTTAACGCAGGTAAGCTTAATTTCTCCCCAAAGAAAGAATCTTCTATACCTAAGATGATTGCACCTCCTGGTTCTGCCGCCGCAAAATTAACCGCGCCATCTGATGAAGATGCTCCCCCCATTAAGCGGGCAGAGAAACCCAAGGAGACTCCAAAGCCTAAGTCTGGTGGCATGGCTAGCATGGTGGATGAGTGGGGAGACGAAAAGTGATTGGGTACTCACAGCAGATTGTTCGCGCTAATCGGGATGCCGATGGCCGAAATACTGGCGTGAAGTTAGGGCGGTTCTGCATCTCCCGAGAAATCCCTGTGACTGACGTAATGGATTTCTTCGGCGTGTCTAAACAATGTGTCTACAACTGGTTCATTGGGCGACACGAGCCTAACAAGATGTTCTCAGAAGCGATTACTGAGTACTTGAGACGCGCTAAGTAGGGTTTAGGGGGCGACTAGCTCGACGGAGCGAACGGGGTTTCCGTCACCCCCTCGTCGCCCCCTCTCTTTTTGACGATGAATGGATTCAAAATGACGGACATTGAACTATTGAAACGCGTTGTATCAAGCGAAGATGGCTGGTACTGCGCTGTAGGTATTGATAAGAATGATAATGTTAAACAGACCTTTCACAAAACACTCGCAGAGGTGCAAGCGCAGTCTGAGCAGAACGTACAAGATAAACGCAATTCATTTTTTGCGCTTGGTAAATTTAAAACCAAAGACAATCGCAAGGTTGAAAACGTTGGTTGGATGCAGGCTTTCTTTTTAGATATTGATTGTGGCCCTGCAAAAGCCGCGCCTGATAAACACGGGCGTATCCAAGGCTACATTGATCAGCCTACTGGTATGCAAGCCGTTAAAGATTTATGCAGAATTTTAAAGTTACCTAAGCCTACGATTGTTAACTCTGGTCGTGGTCTTCACATCTATTGGCCGCTTACAGAATCGATCGAAGTAAGCAAATGGTTACCTGTGGCGCAAACATTTAAAGCGCGGTGCGTTGAAGCTAACATCATTGTTGATCCTGCTGTGCCAGCAGATGCCGCACGCGTATTGCGCATACCAGACACTCTTAATTTTAAAGATGACCCTGCGTTGGCAGTCGTTTTGGAAGGCTCTAACCCGCACTCAATGCCTATGGCGTTTGAGGACTTTGCCGCATTGATGGGGCCACTTGTTCCCGCTAGACCAGCGCACTTGCCTCGACAGTTAGATGACTTTACTAAAGCAATGCTTGGCAACCGTCAGTCGCGGTTTAGGATTATTGTTGAGAAAACAATGGCAGGCGAAGGGTGCGCACAGCTCGAATACATAGCAGATAACCAAGAGGCCGTTGAGGAACCTCTATGGCGGGCGGGGCTGTCTATTGCTAAGCATTGCGTTGATGGCGATAAAGCCATTCACATGATTTCAAAGCAGCACCCAAACTACAGCGCCGCGGCTACAGAACGTAAAGCACAAAACATCAAAGGCCCTTATACGTGCGAAACGTTTAACGACTTTCGTCCGGGTGTGTGTACATCGTGCAAGCATTGGCAACAGATTAAATCCCCCATTACCATAGGACACGAGATAGCCCGCGCTGAACCTGACGAACCTGTACCCATAGTGGGAGCAGATGGCGTAACCGCTGAGTTCACTGTGCCACATATCCCATCGTTGTATTTTCGTGGACGTAATGGCGGCATTTACCGCACCGTGAAGAAGGGCGAGGCCGACGAAGATACCGAAGATGGTGGTGAAGAAAAAATTGTCTGTGTTTACGAGTACGACCTATTTGTTATGAAGCGGATGTTTGATCCCGCAGCGGGCGAAACTCTTTTATTACGCCTGTCGCTTCCACGCGACGGAGCCAAGGAATTTACGATATCAACCGAAGCCTTGTTAGGCAAGGATGAGTTTCGTAAAACGGTGTCATTTCATGGGGTGCTAGCTAAGCCCTCTCAGATGGCAAATATTCTTAACTACGTTATAGATTGTGCAAAAGAAATGCAAACATCACAAGAGGCAGAAATCATGAGAGTTCAATTTGGTTGGTCAGAAGAGAACGATAAATTTATTTTGGGTACGCGGGAGATTGGCCCGAGTTACGTACGCTACAGTCCGCCGTCAAAAGCAACAAAAGACCTTGCCCCGCACATGCGTCCGGTGGGTGATTTGGAAGAGTGGAAGAAAATTATCAACGTGTACAACATGCCTGGGTTTGAACCCCACGCTTTTGCAGTGGCCTCTGCTTTTGGTGCGCCTTTACTTAAGTTTATGGGTGTACGGGGTAGCGTAATTAACTTGCTTAACAATCGTTCTGGTACAGGCAAGTCAACCATCCTAGAAGTAATGAACAGTGTGTGGGGCCACCCCAATCATCTGATGCTTCAATGGAAGGACTCTATGGCTGTAAAACTACACCGCATGGTTGTGATGAATAACTTACCTTTGGGTGTTGATGAAGTTACCAAGATGTCTGGCGATGATTTTTCTGATCTTGCTTATAGCGTGACGCAAGGTGCGCCACGTCGTCGTATGAAGGCATCCGCCAACGAAGAGCGCGAAGCCCAAGGCTTCTGGGCGACCATCATGGTTTGCACATCCAACGCTAGCATGACTGATAAACTGCAAGCCCTGAAGTCTACATCCGAGGGTGAGCTTATGCGGTTGATGCAGTACCGCATTGATCCAACGAACAACTTGAGTAAAGCTGAAGCCAAAATTATATTTGGTGGACTACAACGCCACTACGGTTTAGCGGGCGGCATTTACGCTCAGTACCTTGTTCAGAATTTTGAAGAGGTAATAGATAACTGTATGCAGACGCAAGCTCTCTTTGATAAGAAGGCACAGATTGAAACCCCTGAGCGGTTCTGGTCAGCTACAGCCGCTGTAAATCTAACATCCATGACTATTGCAAGAAACCTTGGGCTTTGGGACATCGACCCCAAGCGGGTGTTTGGGTGGGCGGTCGATGAGATTGGCAACATGCAGGCCGAGTCAAGGATTGGACAGACCGACTACGCGGCCATAGTTGGTGAGTTCTTACTTAAGCACAACTCCAACACACTGGTGATTAACCGTCACAGCACATCCAAGTCGGGCATTGCGGCTACGCCTATTGTTCAGCCTCGTACGGCGATCATTGTGCGTTTTGAGCCTGATACAAAACTCATCCACGTACTGCGCTCGTCGCTTAAAGAATTCTGCGTAGAGCGCCAGATTACGTTTAGCGACTTGCTTGACCAGCTACACAAAGAAGGTTCGTTTATTCAGTCTACTCGCGTACGCCTTGATGCGGGTACAGACATGCAATCCCCACCCGTAGAGGCGTTGTTGTTTGACGCCGACAAGTTAGGGATTTCCCCTAGTACTGGCGATGAAGATTGATGGGGTTACTTACGAACTAGACTGGACCGAGTTCCGAATAGGGAGCTCGTTCTTTATACCGTGTGTTGGCGTCACCGCAGGAAAACAGCTTATAGAACGCAAAATGAAACGCCTGGGGTTTGCCGTCATTGTAAAAATAGTTATTGAAGACGACGTAAAAGGCTTGCGGGTTTGGCGAAAGAAGAAGTAAACTAGCGTCAACAATCTTGGTTGGTTGTTGCTTTGATAGTTGCTTTTGTTTAATCCTTGAGAGAAGAGTTAACCCCGCTAGGGAAACTTAGCGGGGTTTTTTTAATCTTCGTCGTCGTTGTTAGCGCTAATGGCGTTTACGTAGTTAGTACCGCCTAGCACACCGCGCATCTTTCTATCAATGTATAAGCCGCTGTCTGTCTCTGCTGACTTCTTTATGCGGTTCTGGATAGATTTCACAATTGTGTCCGCAGGAATGCTACTGCTGGGATACTTATTGTTAAACTTAAAAATCTTATCTAACGCTTTATCAGCAACTTCAGAATCACCAGACATAAACCCAAGCGCAAACAAATTGAGCAGATTGGTGCGTTCTTTCATTACCGCTTGCTCTTGACCTTTGATCTGAATATTGTAGAACTGACGTTCCGCAAGCTCAGCGTTACGAAGACCAATGGACTGCATCATTAAGTAGAACGGCCCCATGTCCTCCATCAGCGGGTCGCCCTTCAGCGTATTGACGCCTTCTTGGGCATAACGCATAGCAGTGACAGGGTTCTTTGCAAAGGCGGGTAGTACCGACTCAATTGCCCGGTCAGCGTGGCCTTCATTCCATAACTGAGTAGCACGAGCTGCCGTGACAGTCAGTCCCACGGTGGGACCGAGCAGGTCTACTAAGAATGATTGCAGGGCTTCTACTTCGTCTTGGTTCTTACGACCATCGCGGAACCACATGTCATCTAGCTTAGTACGGCTGGCAATGTCAATACCGGCGGCGTTCCCAATACCGCGTGTGAGCATGGTGCCAATGTTTACGCCAAAAGTATTTATTGCCCAATTCATAAACTCAAGCTCAAAGTCAAATGGCTCCTCTTCGTCGCTCAGCCCATTAAACACAGCGTTTGCTACGTTTGCTACGGTTGAGAAGCCCCAGAGACCAGTTACTCCAGAGAATATGCCCGCCATGCCCATGGTTCCAACAAACCGTGCGCGTGCTTCGCGTCTAATTTCGGGTGACTCACCCTTCCACATGTTTAATGCGTTGTGCGCCAAGAAGAACGTCATCTGTTGTGGAAACTGTTTGAACTGCAGCACTACGCTAGCAACTGGGTGCTGGAAGAAGCGTGGTTTGTTTGCCGCGGAGTAATCAAACATAGCCCTGTGGGTTACGTCTTTAGCTGCAAGCACGGCTTCCTCAAACGCAACCGTTTGGTCTTTGTAATCTTTACGCGCATCCATGGCTTGACGGAACGCAGACATAGCCATTACTTCGCGGTTAAACCGCTCAGCGTTGTGGAACAGCCCCGTTACTATCTGCATGCCTTTGTGCGCGGCACCAAACTGATCGCCTGTTGGGGCTGAAGCCAAACCTGATTGGTCATACGTAGCGGTGATATCAATTAGACCGTCGCCCACAAACCTTTCGTATGCTTGCTTTTCAGCATTAGTCATACCGTCAAAACGGTTCATAGACGGGAAATAACCATCTTTCTTGTTACCGTAGCCGGTGCTTATTATCTGTCCAGCGGCTTTTGCTGTCTGATACAAAGCGTTAACGGTTGCTTGTGCATACGACATGCCTGGGTTCATGCGCAGACTCATACCGACCAGTGTAGGAATGCCAATGATTGCACCGCCCAGTACGTTGGTAATAGCAGATGCTGGCGCTGACAAGTACCAAATAAAGCCAATGTTGGACAGCAGCGATGGAGTAATAAACCCAAGCAGGTTGAACTGATCCGGTGGGTTGAGCATAAGTTTCAACCGGCTCTCCATCTCAGTAACGTAGTCGCTCAACTCGTTGTTTTCACGTACAAGGTCAAGGTCGTATCCCGCGTCTACATCCTTGCGGCCTTTGATCTGTTGACGTGCGGCCTCGATATTAGAGAACATGTCTGGCGAGTTTTCAAACCGTGATAGCTGATAGGCCATGTGGAATGACGAGCGGGCAAAGTTACGCAGTGCGTCCTCTGAGTAACCAGCAATGTTGCTGCGGTTCATAAACGCACGACGGAAGCTCTGCTCCGGCTGGTTAGCCAAGTAATTCTGGTAGATGCTGTCTTTGAGCACTTGTTTTTGCAACGCAACATCAACCATTGAACCTTTGAATTCGGTCTCGTCAATAGCCTCAAACGATTTTTGCAAGAACTCAGACTGCCTTGCGTGCAAGTCCATTTGCTCTTTGTATGTACTACCTTCTAACAAAGTGTTCTTTAGCTCTGGGTTTTTCCTGAAGCGTTGCTCCATGTGCTTTTCTTTAAGCCCCTGAGTTTCAAACATGTAGTACTCGCGGGTTGGGCCTTCCCCAACCTGATACCAGAAGCGACCATGACGCATCAATGGGAAGTACGGCCCTCTTTGCCGTGTCTTCTCAAACTCTTTTCTAATGTCGGTAATTTTCTTTTCAGACACGCCAATGGCCCGCATGTCCGCAATGCGTTTGTCGAGTACCTTTTGATATTCTGTATAGCGGCTCTCGTAAAATGTACGCACATCCCTAAAAACCGCTTTAGCCTCTGGCGTTAGCTGCTTCCACATATCAGTGATATCTTGGTTTTCAGCTTTCTGCCCAGCGGTGTAGTTGTTAGCCGCAGCTTTATTTGGATCAGGATCAAACTGCTTAATGGTCGCAGCGTGCATAACTTTTGCCAGCAGCCGTGACATGTCAGGTGACTTGCGTTGTATTTCTTCCCAGCGTTGAGATATCTCACCAGACTCTCGCAAGATGTTGTTCTTGCGGGCAAGAAAGCGCTCAACCACTCGGATAAAGTTGCCAACCTGGGGGATGCGGCCCCGAGTCAGGTCGTCAATCTGACGCAATGTTAGTGCGCCAAGAAGCTGTGGACGTGTAGCAGACGTGGCAGAGCTAAGGATGTACGGCATGTCACGACGGATTTCATTCCACTCTGTAGGTGTCATCAGTCGTCTAACCGTGGTTCTTGTCGGCATCTGTGCCCCTTCGGGCACCGCCTTCAAAGCAATCCTAGACATCGCTTTAGGCGTTGACTTAACCGTCATGCCTTCCACATCCATAGGACCAGCCATCAAAATGTTGGTGGCACGCATAACTTCCACCATGACATCGCTCTCTTCTTTGGAAGGAGTCTTGAACAGTCTGGTGATTGCGGTGGTAAATTCATTCCACAACGAGAATGGCGCTGACTTGTAGCGAATGGCGCGTAGCAGAGCTTGGAAGTCTGGGTTAGACATTGCTTCTGACACAAACTCGTGCAAGTCTTTTAGCCCGTAGCTACCTAAGTGCTCATTGGCCAACGTACCTTTAGAGTAGTTGTATAGCTCGAGCAAGCGGTTGTAAGCTTCTTTGCGTGCGCCTGATAAGTTATCAGGGTTGTCAATTAAGTGTATGGTGGCTGCGTGCAGTGCTTCGTGGAAGAGCACGTTGTTGTCCATCATGCCTCCACGCATTGTTAGCGTGTCGGTTTCAGGATCATACTTTGCATCCCAGTTAAATTCTTTATCCAACATCTGCATTGTTTCGTCAACAATCTGCAGTTGGGCGTCATTGGTAAGGATGTCTTTGAGTTCAATTACCCCAGCATTAACATCAAACAAATTCTTTGATGACAGTGCAGACAGTATCTCACCACGCTGTGCTTCAGGCACGCTGGTCTCAACCATGTCACGCAGTGCGCGGAGCTGGTTATCAAGCGTCTCTCTAATCTGGGGGTCGTTTGATAAGGACGCAATTGTATTTTGGGGCAGTACCTTAGTCTTAGCTGTAAGGCCCGCCTCTAACAAACGAGCCGCCAAGTCTTTAAAGTAACCGCTAGTCTTGTCACCCGCAATAATTTTTAACGCGCCTTTGAGGTCACCTGCCTCTAGTGCGCGTACAACTGCGGGATGCAGCTTTTGTTTTTCTGGCCTGTTTTTAAATTCAATTGGTGCGTCTTCTATTTTTTCGTCGCCTTCAGTCTCAATGCCTTCAACTGCTTCAAGAGCTTCTTTGGCTTTTCTCTTTTTCTCTTCTTTGGCAACCAGTTTAATCTTTTGGCCAGTAGCTTTCTCAGCAGCTGCAATTCTGGCTTGGGCACTTGCGGTTTTACGTTTTTGAACTTCTAAGTTAAACAACGTAACGGCTTTGTTAAAGTTAACTTCTTGTTCTAGGTTTGCGCGTTCAACCTCAACCATCTGGTTAAGAGTAGCAATTGTTTTGGGATCTAAGTTTTGCTCGATCCAACGCTGAAAATTCTCGGCGTATATGCCGCCTTCGCCAAAGAACGTAGCGTTCCTGCCAAAGTCAGTTTTTAATTTTTCTTGTTCGGCTGTTTGCGGTAATTTTTTCCGTTCCGCCGCTGTTAGTTCTTTTACATCAGCCGCACGCATACCGTACTTGGCTTCTAAGAACGCGTCCCAACGTGCAAGGTCATGCGCCAAGTCTGCAAGTGCAAACCCAAACTTAGAACGTGTTGGGTTAGTGATGTACGCTTTAGCAGCCAGCATCTCTGGGGATACGTTGCCACCGCTATCAAACATTTGTTTAAGTTTTGTCCAAGCGCTACGTAGTTTAGTATCGCTAACCTTAAACTGTTTTGTGCCGGTCTCCATTGACGGCCTGCGAATCTTGCCCTCGGGTGTCACGCCGGGGGTCATAGCTTTCTTAGTTACAACATCAACATCTGTTTCGTACGCTATCTTTCCAGGCTCAATCTTTGTTCTTGAGCCTTTAGCGCCAAGAGTGTTAATAAAACTTTGAACTTGATCTTTAAATTCTTCTAACCCACGGCGGGTCGTGATGTTAGGGAATCCAGCTCTCTCTAGCAGCTTAGCCTGTGACATCGTGCCAGGGTTTTGCAAGCTGGTCATAAGCTTTTCAAACTTAGCTTCCCCGCCCGCTATATCAGCCAAGAATTTAAACGCAGCTTTTAAGCCGGGCGATGATCTTTCACCGGGCTTGGTAATGTCAAACCGTGATAACAACTTATAGATTACATCTTTCAGCGACGTAATCTTTTCGGCTTCTTTGCTCTTAGGCCGAGCAGCCGAGTTAACTGCGTCAAGAAAACGTTTGATAGCTTGCGCTTCTTCAGTTGTATCTACATGCTCAGTGCTTGTGTCGGGGGCGTCTTTGTCTTCTTCAGCTTGTCTAGCTTCAGCGACTTTTTGTGCGGCTTCTTTTTCTTGGGCTTCTCGCTGTGTTTCAGCTTCAGACTTTTCGTCTTCGGCTACGTCAGCACCAAACTCTTCAAAGTCCTCGGCAATAGAGGTAGGAGCCTTGCGTTCTTTTTTGGGTTTTTCTTCTTTTGGTTTTCTTTCTGAGACGGGCTTACCAAACATGTCGGCTTGCTCTTGCTTAGACTCAACCTTAGCGGGTGCCTCTGCTACTTTTGTAGGCTGCGCAACCGGAGCTTCTTTGCCCATGGCAAGCTCTACCCTTGCCCGCGCTACTTCTTTGCGCACACCAGCAAGCTCGTTCTGAAGATCGCGGAACACAACCTTTTCATCCGCGCCCGCAGAACTACCTATCTTTGTAGTCTTTGCTTTTTCTACTCGGTTAGCAAGATCAGCCTCTCGTGCTACCAGAATATCCAAACGTTGTTGCGCTGTTATTGAAGCACCCGCTACTTGGGGTTGGTTCTGGTTGCGTTTTTCTATGGCCGCTGATTTAAGTTTGGCTTCCATTGAAGCACGAGTAGCTTCGTCCGTGGTCTCGCCAAACATATCAGCGGTCTCGGCGGTCTGCGCAATAGGTTTAACCGGCTCGTCTTTGGACTGGCCTTCCCCAAACATATCGCTCTGCATAGCTTTGGGGGTGCTCTTTTGCTGAGACAATTGATTGAGCGCTGCATCAACTTCAGCAATAGCAGCCTGTGTGTACAGCTCTGCAACCCGTTGGTAATTTCTAACTGACTCACCTTGGTTCATGCCAAAGCGGGCACCAATCTTTTGCGCCCAAGCTGCGTCTAACTTGCCAGTGTCTAAGTCGTTTTGTAAGCGTCTTCTTTTATCTTGAAGGAACTTGATGGCCCCTTGTGTAGTGCCTGTATGTGCAAGTGCCAACTGTGCGTTGTGCGCACCGTTAATGAACTTACCAAACATGTTGCTCTGCATGGCTCGAGGTTGACCGGTAGTGTCTGTTATCCCTCGAAGAATTTCAGTAGCATCAAACGTAGGATTTTTTAGCGTTGCGTTAACGCCGGGGTCTACCATTTTTTTATTTTGAAAAACAGCAGCTTTGACGTCTTTAACAAGCTCCGGTTGGCCCGTGTATTTAACAATTGCATCAGCGTTAGCGTCTACGAGAGCGTTGATGTCCGCGGATAACCGCTTCATCATTTGTATCTGTCCCGGTGTTGGCCGCGGCTCGTTCTGCAGCTTTAACAGTTCGTTACGAAGGTTCTGATAATTTTCTTTAAAATCAATTAGTGAACCGGGCTCTTGTTTTGGTTTTGCGGCTTCTTGCAAAGGCGCAGAAGAAATTTCATCTGTTACCAGTGGTCCATCCATTAAGCCCGGTGGTTCAACAAGAGCGCTAGAATCCGCAAAAGTTTCATTACCGTACTTGGCCGACACAGTATCAGTGCTGCCCGGAATTCCTTGCTGGGCACTAGCAGCAAACTCATTTACGTTCTGCGGTGCGAGGTTTGGTATGGTGGTAGCAGGCGTGCCGTCACCGGGCATGCCATCCATTAAGCCCGGTGGTTCGTTTAGTGCTCCTGGCTGTACTGCTGCTCCACCAGCAGGTCCCGCAGGAGTCTGTCCAGCAGCATCCACTCCACCTGGCTGAGTGATATTAGTTCCGGCGGCGGTTCCTGCTCCTCGCTCGCCAGGTACCTGAGTGCCTGCTCCACCTGTTTGACTGATAGACTTAGCATCGCCTTCTCCTTCTATGTCCTGCGCAGCTCCTGATTTGGAGTCGCGCAACATGACTTGAGCTTCTGGTGTTTGACGGGTTTTGTAAGTATTGACACCGCCGCTGTACGCGCCCATTGGACCGCCAAGCAGCAAAGCGCCACCGGCGGCTTCCAAGTATTCTTTTGCGGCCTCGGGGTCGGTAAACGGATTGAGCGCCAAGCCCGCTTGCCAACGCTCAAGAACTGATTGTGCAACCTCTTGTGGCACCTCAAACGCAATACCTTTTGCGGCTCCGCTTGCAACAGCTTTTTTGTAGGCGTTAGGATTTGTTGCCGCTTGGACAATCTCCATTGTGGCTTTCTCGGCTGACTCTTTGCCGGAAAAACCTACCAAACGACCTAGCGGTTTGAAGTAGCTAAATCCAAACGCATCCAATGCTGTCTGACCAGTAGCCGCAGCGGTTGCGCTTAAACGGTTAACGTCTTGGTACTTTGTCCCTTTTTTATCTTGTTCTTCTTTTTGACGGGAAAGGTTGTCGGCAATGTAAGAGCCTAGTGTGGTTAAACCCCATGCGGCGGTGCCAAGCAAAGCGGCAGGCGCGGCGGCAACACCCAAAGCCGGAAGCGCTAAGCCCGCAGCTACACGCGTACCTAAACCAGCAGCAATGGCAGGGGTCTGGGAACCAAGGGACGAGCCAGCTACTTCTTTAAATTTATCAAGAGTGCCGCCTAGCGCATCCCCGTATCGGCCTTCTTTAAAAGCTTTACCAAGATCGCTAAACTCAGTCTGCTTGTACACAGACGCTGCGTCATTTTTAAATTTAAGCAGCTCGTCTGTTGCCGCCCGCTGGTCACCAGCACCAAAGTAAAGCTGAGCAGCAGGCGTAGCTGTGTTAACTCGTTCTTTTAAAGCCTGACCGTAGGAGCCAAAAAATCCACCTTTTTCAGTAGGTTCCTTAGGTTCTTCGGTTTTAAATGGGTCAACAATCCCGCCCGTTTGTTGGCTTTTAAATGGGTCAACAATAGGCATAAATTACCCCCCGTAGTTTTTCTGATAATACGCTTTTAATTCTGCATCAGATGTATTGGGGTTTGCGGGTTTAGCCTTAGCCATAAATTCTTCAAACGTTGGTTTTGCGCCACCGCCACCACCTTTAGGAGTGCCGCCTGCTAACCGATCCATTACTTCTTTTGTAGTGGCGTCAATTCTAGCTTGGGCGGCAGCTTTGTCAGCTGGCTTTGCGTTCTTGTTGCTTAGAAGCAAAAAGTCCAAAGAGTTTTTAAGCTTGTAAGCAGAGTTAAGCGCTTTGTCAATATCCGTTTTTGACGGCTCCGTACTCTTACCATCGTACTTAGCGCCTACCTTCATTGAGTTAACTTGGCCCCATAGCTCAAGTACTTTAGTAGCTTCTTCTGGTTTGCCAGCTTTTTCCAACGCTTCAGCTTTCTTCATAACTTGCATGATGTCGGTATCTTTACCCATTGCAGCGACTTTGGCTTTCTCTACTGCCAACTTAGCGTACTCAAGCGCGTTTTTATTTTTCTCGAGCACCAATTGTTGTGCACGGTCGAGCGCGCCTTCTTGGGCTTTACCAAGAGTGCTGGCACCGCTTGCGGCTGCAGTCATCTGATGATTGCGCAAATCGGCATTGGCTTTCTTCAAGTCTGCTTCAGCCTGAGTAATTGCAGAGACCACACCGGTGCGGCGGGCTTCTTCTAACTTCTCAATAGCTTCGGTAACTTTGAACTGATCCTGTTCAAACTGCATACGGGCATCGCGCTCTTTGCTCATCTGGCCTGTAAGCTCTCCGCCTACATCGCCCGCCATAGCACCGGGTCTAGCGTATGCTCTCAGAGCACCCACAATACCCTCGGACATGCTAGGACGCGAAGCATCAAATTGGCCGCGCATCTTAGCTTGCTCATCGCGCATAACTTTAGCGTATGTACCAATACCAGCGGCTTCGTTGCGGGCGTTGATCTTTGCAGCTGTATCGGCTTCGTTGAACACCTCGGGTTTTTGATTAATAAACCCTTCGGTTGCGGTTAAGAATTTATTTTCGGGTAACGGTTCTGGAACAACGGGGCCCAGAGCAGGGGCGTTACCACCGGGTATCTGGGTTCTACCGTCGTTGATGCCGCCCATGGGTGGTCTGGCTTTAGGGGGTGCAGCAGGCGGCGGGTTCTGAGCCGCCATCATCTGTTGCATTTCAGGACTAATGAGGGGTTTACCCTCATACGGTGAGTTAGCAGTGTTGCCTTCGCGGTATTGTTGGTTGTAGCTGGCGCGTAGACGATTCTGTTCGTTGTTCCTAACAGTCTGATCGGGCCGCAAATATGAATCCAAAACCCGTTTAGCGTTTGGATTACGGATATCTTCTGCAGCTTGTTCTTTAGCCGCACGTTGACGGGGTGTAAGTTCCTCAAGCAAACCGGGTGAAGTGCCAAAAGCTTGACCGGCTCTGGTTACTGACTCGCCAACTTGTGACATAGGGTTTGAAATGGAGGCAATTATGTCTCTCCACATGTTGCCAAGAGTAGAAGTTTTTTCTTCTTCCTCTTTTTTCTTTTTGTCTTTTACTTGCTGTTTTTTCTCGTCTAGGTCATTAGCAAACGCAACAATACCGCCGCCATCAAAGCGGAACATATCGGGATCAATATCGGCTCGCATAATGCCGCCTTCAGCAGCAAACATCATGTCCTCTGGCATTGCCTCTTCTTGCATTGGGGGCTCGGGCGTGCCTTGTGGGACAGCACCGGGCTGTTGCGCTTGTTGCATTTGAGATTGCTGAGCGGCTTGCTGGCTACGCCCGCCCATAAGCGCCATCAAGCCAGCAGCTTGAGTTGTCTTGTCTTTTATAGTGCCTTGTGGTGGCTTAGCAGTCTGTGCGTCTTTTGCTAGGTTAGTGATCTGATGCAACTTACCTAAAGCTAGATACCCCGGGATGTTTGGATTAGACCCGTTGGCTAAATTAGTTAGTTCGGGAATGCTTTCCTTAACCAAAGGGATAGAGTCAACCTGACGTATTGCCT
>Ga0209088_10000542_pt1 | contig 26262 bp, 27 predicted proteins | sample S_140625_EF_Meta_FD_187324 | JGI IMG/M metagenome (GOLD analysis project Ga0209088, IMG submission 187324) | Freshwater microbial communities from Lake Simoncouche, Canada to study carbon cycling - S_140625_EF_MetaG (SPAdes) (version 2) | ecosystem: Environmental > Aquatic > Freshwater > Lake ... | reverse complement strand
TCCTGTTTCACCAATACTACCAGTGTCACCAGTAGGTCCAGTTACTCCAGTATCACCAGTTGGTCCTGTATTTCCTGTTTCACCAATACTACCAGTGTCACCAGTAGGTCCAATACTACCAGTTACTCCTGTGTCACCAGTGGGTCCTGTTTCACCCGTATATCCAGTTGTTCCATTATATCCAGTAGGTCCAGTATAACCCGTTACTCCAGTAGGTCCAGTATATCCAGTTGCTCCTGTATATCCAGTTGCTCCTGTATTTGTTGCTACACCTGCTGAACCAGTTGGACCAGTATATCCAGTAGTTCCATTGTATCCAGTAGGCCCAGTTGCTCCTGTATTGTTTGCAGAACCTGGATATCCTCTGGGCCCCGTATTACCACTAGGTCCTGTATCACCAGTACTACCCTTAGGACCTGTTGGCCCCCCATTTGGACCAGTAGGACCTGTTAATCCAGTATATGGTTGTGAATTTCCGCCTGTAGAAGTTAAAAGTATAGAATTTCCTTCTGTATCAATAATTTGATATATTGGATTGGGAAATATATTTGTTTTTGTAGTTGTATATTGTGTAGTATCTGTGGGGTCAATATAATACAGCGTACCAGGTGGTCCAGTTAATGATACATCAGTTGATTTACGATATTCACCAAATGGATTAAACGTAAAATGATCATTTGTTGGAACACCAATAGTTGTTACAATGCCAAGAATTGGATTCGTAATTTGTGTTGACCCCGCGGACTGACATCTTTGAAATAAACCAGAGCCATCAATATAGACAGAATCTCCCACAAACAGTTCTTCAGATGCATCAACTTGATAAATACTTACATACTTATTATAGGTATTTAGAACTTGAAAACGACCAATAACATTTCCAGAAAAATTTGCTGATACATTAAAGGTGTCTGAGGGTGTAAAGATTGGAAATCCATCTTCATTTACAGTAAATAAAATTGTTGTAGTATCAATAAATATAGGTGAACCATTAAATTGCCCACTTTGGTCAATTCCTGCATTAAATCCATCTACATCCTCCATTTTTGCATAAAATACTCCAGAGCTTGAATTATTTCCTGGTGTAGGAGCATCATCTACCAAATAAATTTGTGTTATTTTCCACGTGTATCCAGTTGCATCATTAGCAAGCCAGTCACCTTCTGTCACGTTATAACAGTCATAATATTGTTCATCTTGAGCAGTACCAGGATTATATACATATGCAGATATGAACTGTACAGAATTTGTTGAGCCACGAATTAAATATTCATTTTGTTGTAAAGATGCTAATGTTGATTCTAAACTCGGAGGTATGCTTATATCTCCTATTCCATCTATAAAATTATGCATAACAATATTTAGAGATTTTGGTGGAGGTATATAGGATGTCATCTCTCTACCATAGACTGCTTAAAAATTAAGATTTATTCTATATGAATAAGTGCACAGTGTGAACTTATCTCATTATAATTACCGTCAACTATTTAAAAAAAAAGCTGAATCTTTATATTTGCACCACCATTTGAAGTATCACCACCTACCGTAAAATTGGGAAAGTTAGCTTGCTCTAATCCACTTATATTTATTGTAGATGTTACATATGTTAGAGGAAGTTTTACAGTAGAAATTGCTCCGGGCTGTGAACGTGATGTTGATGAACGTATAGTATTTCCAGAGGCATCCGACATTAAAATAGTGGTTTGACCTGAATTGAGTTTTGCAGATGCTGATACCCATGATGCCTTAGAGTATCCATATGGTATAACATTTTTTAATGGTTTATTCATGCCACTAATACTTATACTATTAGGACCTGATGCTGTTGCTGTTAGTCCCGATGGTATAGATGTAGGAAATACTATACTTCCAGTTGAGTCACGTATTAGATAAATTGTAACTGGTGGTATAGTCGATGTAGCAGTTAGTCGTGTTGATGTAGTAGCTCGGCGGGTTGTTGTAGTGGCTCGGCGGGTTGTTGTAGCTGGCCGTGTTGTTGTAGCTGGCATTGTCGATGTGCTACTAGCTATCATTGTTGATGTGCTACTAGCTGGCAGTGTAGACACGCTCTGTCCACCCTGCTGTTTCCGAGAACGGTTTCTCTTTTTTATCATTTTATGTGAAGATTTTACGACCCTTACCATTCTATTTATAGGTAATAAAGTGTGAGCGTACCTAACCATCCTGAAAGAGTGCCACTTACAGGATACACAGCCGTATTACCTCCATTTATACGCGGTGGTGTAACACCAATTAATATAAGTCTATTATCTACAGTATTTTGCCATGTAATACCACCACCTCCCAATACTGAATATGCTGATAGTGTCCAATATGATGATGCTGTATATCCTGTTGCACTTAATCCAATTGGAACAGCATATGTTGTATTTCTTATTGTTATATTTGTAGTTCCAAGAAACACTAAATCTGTTCCTACATTTGCTGTAAATATTCCTCCAGCTGCCAGACTGGGGGTTGTAGAAAGTCCAGGTGGAATATAAACGCGACTAATAGCCGTGCCGGAGGAAAAATCAACATATATTGTAAACATTTTTTGGTATCCTGGAGGACCAGTAGGCCCTGCTGACCCAGTAGGTCCTGTAACACCGGGTGGTCCTATACATATATTATTGCGAGTACATTCTAACTTCTGTGCTAGTTGTAGACGTAATAGTTCACTGGAATCCATTGCTATTAGCATAGGAAGTAAAAAATTTTTAATTTTTTGTGGCACTTGCTGTTAACTTGTCCAATACACATTCTTCAAACCGTACTCACGCATACATTTTTGAAGGAAAAGGCGACACGAGCTACATGGCTCAGAATGCATAAACCTATCATAACCCACCTTCAACTTATTTTGACTGATTCGCATAATATACATATCTGCCCCACGCATCAAGCTTGTATCACCCAGTGCCTTCACAACATTACGCTCGGCATGAATCGTATTCTTGGAATAGCCACTACCACTACTTCTAGAGCCAATGCGATTCGATGCCTCGGCAATCACGCGCCCCCGCTTAACAAGAATGGCAACATGAACACTTGTAGTATGAGATGTGTGCAAATTCATTGTCCTAGGATCCTCCAAAAACATCTCCAAAATCGACTTCTCAGAACGATGGAGGGTTGATGACATTTTTAGGTAGTTGCCCTTTACCCACCCGACGTCTTCAATTTTTTAGAAATTGCTCTCGGTACCGTGTTGTGCCGTATTTAATAGTCGCCTTTAAGGCGACTATTAAATCAGCCTACAACCCTATGATGGCAAGTATGCTTGATTTAAACAGCCTTTTAGGCTGTTTAAATTCGGCACTTGCCGTTAGAAGTGTCTAGTTCAGTGCTTGATACTTCCAATATAAGTCGCCGTTTCCAATTTCTATGTGTAGGATTTGCATAGACAGATAGTGTTAATCGCGAGCCAGCCGGAATATACTCAATAACAGATACACATCGATTCCATTCAGGCACCCAGACCTTTGTTTTACTACCATTCGAAATTACATGCCCCTTAACAGTTTTCATCGGATTCGATAGAAGCATCTGAACAAAGAAGTTGTCACGCTCAAATGCTTTTACACGTTTAGCCTGAGCGTTTACTAAATCAATAGTAAATGGGGGAACTACAAATTCAGGAACAAATAGAGTATTAATAAGCGTAGCCTGGTTAATACAATCTACCCAGCGCCGAATAGGGGATGTTGCATGACAATATACTGCTTCCTGTAGACCCCAATGTAGAGTATTGGGATCGGTGGCTTCTACATATTCACCCGCCTTGAAGGCTAAGAATTTGGGAGCAAACCCCTCCATTTCCAAAGATGTAAGAAGAGTCTGATCCGGCTCCGAATGCCGGCGAAGGATTCCTTTTGAGGCACGCTTCAATACTGCCGCCGCTGTCTTGTTGTAAAAGAGCATGAGCTCTGATACCCATTCATGTGGGTCACTAACATCTCTTCCAGCTAATCCAGAAGTAACCGTTTTTAGCAGTGTAGCCCACTCAGAATTTATAATTGTTTCATAAGTATATGATTCTTTCACTATAATTTCTTGCTGTAGCCATCGAAGGTTAGAAACGGCACATGTAGTCATGTCCCAGACAAAGGCAAGAGTAAGTGTTTTACGCTGTTTGCCCGGTAGCAAACTGCATGATGATTCCACATCTGTAGGAAAGAGTCCAGATACTACGGCTCCATCTTTGTACAGTGTTTCTCCTAGGCGCTCCGAACTCCATAGTATAGGATTACTAGCAAGAAGGCTTGCTACATCAGCAATATGAATGCGAACTTCAACTACTGAATCGTGTATCCACATGCTAATCGCGTCATCAATATCACGGCATCCTGGCGGGTCAATATGAAAGGTTCGGGTATCTAGATAAGAGCCTCCTTGACTGAAAGGAATGGGTGCCATGAGTTGAAGTTGACCCTTCCACTTTACAGGATGTGTATGGATAACAAGAGCTTCCATTTCAACAGAAAGCTCTCCACATTTACCAATCACACGCCTACAGAGTCCTCGAGGGCAATTTGCTCCTGCAGCCCAATCCTCAAAATCAACAAGTGCTACTACGTTTGTAGAGCGGTCTGCATATGATGAGCCTACGTAAAAGGGGGGATACGCTTCATTCCATGGTACAAATAGATAGATTGGAATTCCACGTGATGTAAATCCGTAGCGTGAGCTTGATGCAAGCTCCAATGTTCCTATAAGGGATGCATGATGAGTCCGTTTAATAATACGGTTAACAGTTTTAGATTCAGTGCTAATTTCCACAGAGTCACCTACAAGTGCTTTGTTTACGTTTTTAGCACCGCTAATTACTACCCCATTAACGCTAAATGTTTTATAGTCCTTTGTTCTAAGTGTTCCTTGTATCATTTGTAAAAAGGGTCTAGACCCATTCTAAGCTCAATTTTTTTCCAAATAGTGCTCACGGCATAGGGCCATATAGGTATTTGCTCCACCAACATGAATTTGCTCAGATATGTTTGCAACAGTTCGATGCGTAAATAGTGCATCATCGTGGTCACATACTGAGCATTTTGCCTTCAGTTTTTTAACAAAATCACAATACGGAATCAGGTCGAGAATTTGACCAAAGGGTTTTCTATCAGAATCTCCGTCAAGACCAACACAGGCTACATCTTTTCTATAGATATCAACAGCGATTAGAACAAACTCTTTTAGATCAGGGAAGAATTGCGACTCATCAATAACAATTGCGTCAGCATTTTCAAATAATTCCGTTTTCAAAAGGGGCTTTAAATTGCTAACGGCAATTGCTGGATGCGATGTCTTATCATGTGATACAATTGCGGGTTCATTTGTGTATCGCGTATCAAGATTGCTTGTAATACATAGTACACGGATACCATTGTTTTCAAAGGTATTAATAAGCTCTAGGGCAACCGAGCTCTTTCCAGAAAACATGGGGCCAATATATAGTTGAAGGGACATGGAAACTCTGTAAACTACGTTAAAAAATTATTTCAGGCAATTTTACCTGGGGGATCAGTTATTAACCCGTTGAACCAAATCCGCCTTCACCTCGTACGGAATCAGGCAATGCACTTACACGCAAGACCTCAACAATTGTGCCCATATCGGGGGCAACAATCTGGAAATATCGCTGCCCAGCTATGAAGCCTGGACCCGAAGAAGTGCGAACTACAGGAGCCTTTAGTACACCCCTGTAGCTACTATCAATAACCCCTACAGAGTTTGCCATCATGTGACCCGTCTTATAAATGGATGAGCGGGGTAGCAGCCAATAATGAACAGGAGCCTTTGATTCAGTATCAACCATCATTGCACGAACACCAAGATTGAGTAGGTGGGGTAGTTCGCCTGACTCAGATGCCCAGGTTTCACCAGAAACTAGATCAAATCCTGCATTTTCTACCGAGGGATGCAACGTAGTAAAATTATAAACAGTGTTATTTACCTCCGTATCATCAACCTGTAGGTATAGGGTGTAGACGGGCATTTCTATACTACAGGATTAGGGGGGAGCCTCTGTCAATTTTTTAACAAGCTGTCAAGGGCTAAACCATTTTTTCTATATACTATATATGAACACATGATACGCATAACTCTACTGCTAGCAGGATTATTAGCTGGAAATAGTAATCTAGAAAATCGAAACCTGCTCAACAATGCTATTAATCCAACACTATCTTCTATGCAATCTAAAACATCTACACACACATCGCGTATTTCTGATACTGTTATAAGTAGTAATGCTATTACACGGACATCCGGTGCAACTCTAAGCATACCACATTCAAAAACATCTACACGCTCTACACCCCCTTCAAAAACTGCTACATCGTCGCCACAGCTTACAAATTCGATGTATCCTACACGTAGCATGACAGGTTCATCTGCACCAAGCAAAACGCCACTAATTAGTAAAACATCAACACTAACCCCGCCGATTTCAAAAACATCAACTGGCTCGCCGTCATTAACACTTTCAGCGCGCAATACAAAAACATCTACTGTTTCTGGAACATCATCGCGCTCTTCACCCCCATCAAAAACGGGCACATCATCAGCAAGTAATAGTTATTCGCCGGCAATATCAAAATCAGCTATAGTGTCAAGAACAGTTAGTGGAAGTAGTACAACCACAAAAAGTGTTTCAGGAAGTGCTTCAGGCTCACGCTCACTTAGTACATCGCGCACTACAACTGGTAGTGCAAGTAAATCACACTCTAGTGTTCAAACACGCTCATCTTCATCAAGTCCTACATCTACTTATACATCTCGTGTATCAATAACAAGTACTTTATCTATAAGGTCATCTAAGACAAGCACATCCTCGGCATGTGGAAGTCGTTCGTCAGTGCCTTCGAAAACTACATCGGTTAGTGGAACTCTTGGTCCAACACTGCTACAGACACACACACCTGTACTTTCAAGAAGTGGAAGCGTATCTTCAAGCGTATCTGCAAATGTCACATGCTCATCATCTAGCTCGGCAACATCAAGTGTATCAACACAAGCGTCCTATGCATATACAAATACCCCATTAAATACATACAGTTCATTTGAAACAGGTACAATTTCTTCAACTAGCTTGCCATCATCAAGCCCTAGTACAACTTTTAGTCCATTATATACATATACGTCATTTACAACTCGCACTCAAACTTTATCAACAGCACCTTCTAAAACAAGTACAAGCTCAGGAACTCAATCGCGCTCGCCACTGCCAAGTCGCACATCTACATCACGTTCATCGCGCACTAATAGCCCAAGAGGAACTCTAACTATGTATCGTACAGCAACAGTATCAGGCTCAGCAAGTGTTTCAAGAACATCTACCGGCTCTACAAGTGGCTCTAGAACCCCAGGAACTACACGGTCTTCCACACGGTCAGGCACTGGTGTATCATCGCAAACCTCTACAACAACTGCCACGCTTTCCTATACATCTACGGGGGTACCAACACAACAGGCAACATTATCACGCGTTTCATCGCGCTCATCATCGCCTTCAACAAGTGCATCACAATCACCACATTCTAGTGTAACTAATATGCCCTCCAATTCTGGAACCCCATCTTCATCAGCAAGTAGTGCTGAATCAGGGTCGCCGTCAGTAACTGCTATGGGCTCTTTCACACCAGTTTTTAGTTTGTCATCTGAGATCTCGCATAGTGCCCTAGTATCTTCTACAGTTTCACCAACTATTAGTGCATCATTATCGCCGACAGTAGTTAAAACAAGAAGTACTAGTGGAAGTCCGTCATTATCACGTAGTGCTCTAAGAACATTTTCGCAGTCAGCGCGTCGTTCACTATCGGCAAGTCCAGGGCGCTCTAAAAGTTCATCGTGTTCACCGTCTATAACGCGCTCTGTATCTAGTACGTCAACACCGTCTGCTGTTCCCTCATCTACGCCAAGTGTTTCACAAGAGCCATCATATTCCTCATCACCATCTAAATCGGCTACACATACAAAATGTGCTAGCACATCTAGGTCGCCATTAGTCACACAAAGCACAAGTTCACTCATGAGCCCATCTAGTAGTTCATCGTCCTTAGAATCAAAAACTGCAGATGCAAGCCATTCGGCTACAGGATCATCATCAAATTCACAATCGGCGTTTCCATCCGTAAGCGGGTCACCGTCAGTAAGTGCTAGCTATACACCACCCTTTACATTAACAAAAAGTTCTTACGCTTCATATTCTGTGTCTGTAACTACCAGTAATTACGGAACGCAAACAAGCTTGGCATCAGTATCTGTAGTACCCTCTGTTTCACGCACTTCAGAAGAATCAGTGTCAAGTAGTGCGTCCCAGTCTGTGTTACCATCAGACACACCTGTAAATTCATTCAGTGCGTTAAGTAGTCAGTCAGTATCATCAACATCTACAGGGTCTACAGCAAATACAGTAACATTACAGCCAAGTGTAACAAGTACCCCCTTAGAATCTTTTAGTGCATTAGCAAGTGCTGAGCCAAGTCTAACAAGTGTATTATCAGAATCTTCTACAGCGTTAGGTAGTCTATCAGTAACAAGCATACCCTCAGAATCTTCTACAGCATTAGGTAGTCTGTCAGTAACAAGCATACCCTCAGAATCTTCTACAGGGCTAGCTAGTCTGTCAGCAACGTGCTCGTCCCTAGAGTCATTTACTCCATCAAATTCCATAAACTCATTCTCATCAACAGTAATAGGTTCTATATCTGCAAATACATCATTAAGTATATCTGTTTCAAGTAGCACATCCGCATCATCTAGCTCAACCTTAAGTATAACATCTACAGGAACATCATCGCAAACTGGAACGCTAACGCAAACTAATACTGGAACAATGTCAAAGTCTGGCACACCTTCTGGAACACAAACTGGAACCCAATCGCCCTCAGCCACACCATCAAAATCTGGAACATCCTCAAAATCTAATACATTAACACCCTCTATAACAGCCTCAGTTACGCCTTCCAAATCAGGAACACAAACATTAACACCGTCAGTAACACCATCAAAGTCTGGAACACCTACACGCTCCCAGACGCCATCAGTTACGCCTTCAATAACAGCATCAGTAACTCCTTCAAAGTCTGGAACATTAACACAGACACCCTCCAAATCAGGCACACCATCAGTAACATCATCAGTAACCCCTTCAAAGTCTGGAACGCTCACACAGACACAATCTGGCACAGGAAGTGGAACGCCGTCGCTAACAGGCACAGGGACGCCTACGCCGTCAACTGGTTCGTCGTTATCACAAACACCTTCAAATAGTGCAACGCCTAGTTCAACACAAACACAAACAGGGTCAGGAACTAGCTCCCAAACAACTTCTGGTACGCCATCACAATCGCGAACCCCTTCATACACACCGACCCGCTCTATGACCCCGTCAAAGTCAGGAACACCATCGGTAACCCCATCAAAGTCTGGAACACTCACACCATCTGTCACTCCATCAAAATCAGGCACACCATCGGTAACCCCATCAGTGACCCCATCAAATTCGCGCACACCTTCATTAACTCCATCAATAACGCCAACTGGAACACCATCAAACTCTGGAACAGTAACACCATCAGTAACTCCTTCAAAATCAGGAACGCCATCAGTAACACCCTCGAAATCAGGCACACCATCAGTAACTCCATCAGTAACTTCATCAAATTCACGCACACCTTCTATGACCCCATCAGTAACACCAACTGGAACTCCATCAAAGTCTGGAACATTAACTCCATCAGTAACTCCTTCAAAGTCAGGAACTCCATCAGTAACATCTTCAAATTCAAGGACACCCTCTATAACAGCATCAAACTCTATAACATCATCAAAGTCTGGAACACCTTCTGTTACTCCATCAAAGTCTGGCACACCCTCAAAGTCTGGCACACCGTCAAGGTCAGGAACTCGCACACGATCCTAATAGAAAATCCTAAATATAAATATTTTTGATAAATCTGCAGTTTGCTGAGTTATCAAAAATTGAGGCTTAAATACGAATTCACCACCTATAGAAATCCCTAATAAACTAAGAGAGGGATGCCAGCTGGAATCATTCGACCTAACTCCGAGATTCAGCCTATTGTCGGAATTCAGTTCGGAATTTTCAGTCCAGATGAAATCGAGCGTCGCTCGGTTGTTGAAATTACAAATGCAGGAACCTATGATGGTAATGAGCCCCGTATTGGTGGCCTTTTCGACCCGCGCATGGGTGTATTAGATAACGGAAAAACGTGTCGCAGTTGTTCACAGACAAATCATTCATGCCCAGGACATTTTGGGCATTTCAAGCTTGCCCGCCCTGTCTACTTCATCCAGTTCTTTGGAACGATTCTCAATGTTCTAAACTGTGTATGTGTTCGCTGTAGTAAGCTTCTTATTGACAAGGAGCTTCATGCAGACATATCTCGCCGACGTGGAGAGGGGCGCTGGCGGGCAGTACTGAATAAGAGTAGTACGATTAGCCGTTGTGGGCAGGAAACCGAGGATGGCTGTGGGGCCCGTCAGCCTGACCGCTATGTTCGCGAGGGAATCGCTCGTATTGTAGCAGAATGGGACGAGATGGAGGGTCCCGGTGCTGCAAAAATAGCCGGCGAGGCAAGTAGTAAGCAACGTCAATATCTTGAGGTAGAATTTGTTCTTCGTCTTTTCCGGCGTATTACCGATGAGGATGTCGATTTCATTGGGCTCAATCGTTTCTGGTGCCGTCCTGACTGGATGATTTGTAGTGTGATGCCCATTCCTCCTCCGCAGGTTCGCCCATCAGTAATCCAGGACAATAATCAGCGCTCAGAGGATGACCTCACGCACAAGCTGTTTGAGATTATCATGACAAATCAGCGCCTTCAGGACAAAATCAATAACAACTCTGGCAAGAATCTTATTGAGGATGAGCACACTGTGCTACAGTATCATGTTGCCACCCTTGTTGATAATCAGATTCCTGGTGTGGCTCCATCGGCTCAGCGGTCGGGTCGCCCGCTTAAGTCTGTTCAGCAACGCCTTGGCTCAAAGGAGGGTCGCATTCGCTACAATATTCAGGGCAAGCGTGTAGAGTTCTCCGCGCGCTCTGTTATTACGCCCGACCCTCGCATCTCTATTGGCGAGCTTGGCGTTCCTATTAAGATTGCCATGAATCTCACCTTTCCTGAGAAGGTCACGCCCTATAATCGTGATGTTATGTACAAGCTTGTTCAGAATGGCGCTGATAAGTATCCTGGTGCCAAGACCATTGTACGTGCAAAGGGCGGGCGCATGATTAGTCTTAAGCACATCAATACAAAGGAAATTGTTCTTCACCTTGGCGACGTAGTGAATCGCCATCTTGCCGACGGAGATATTGTACTATTCAATCGGCAACCTACGCTTCACCGCATGTCTATGATGGGCCATCGTGTTCGTGTTCTCCCCTATAACACATTCCGTCTTAATGTATCAGTAACCAGTCCGTACAATGCTGATTTTGACGGTGATGAAATGAATGCTCATATTCCTCAGTCATATGAGGCATCGTGCGAGCTTTCCGAGATTGCAGCGGTTCCTCATCAGATTGTAACACCTCGCCATGCTAAGCCAGTTATTGGCGTGGTTCAGGACAGTCTTGTTGGCTCATACCGTATGACCCAGCCGACTGTAAACTTCAATCGCCGTGCTTTCATGAATATGATGATGTGGAATCGGCGGTTTGAGGGTGTTGTACCCAAGGGTGGTAAAGACGTAGGGGGAAAGCTTCGCTGGACTGGTCATCAGGTTATCAGCCAGCTTCTACCTCCCATCAATATTGAGATGGGTAATGGAATGTATAAAGATGATAAGAAGGTTGAAAATCTTGTAAAGATTCGCGAGGGCGTAATTCAGCAGGGCATCTTGGATAAGGATATCTTCTCAAAGCCGGCAAAGGGTATTGTTCATGTTATCTTCAAGGACCATGGCTCAAAAGAAACGGTCGACTTTATTGATGCCATGCAGAATACGGTCGAGCAGTTTCTTGTCTATAATGGCTTTTCAGTAGGCATTTCCGACCTGATTGCTGATGAGGATACGCGGAAACAGATGGAGGAGGTTATTAAGAAGCGCAAGGCAGCCATTGAGAACATTCTTCTACAGATTCACATGGACCTGTTCGATAATAACACGGGCAAGTCGAATCAGCAGGAGTTTGAGGACAAGGTGTTTGGTGAGCTGAATAAGGCAACAGAGGAGGCAGGCAAGATTGGTCTAGGCTCTCTTGCCGATGAGAATCGCCTTGTAGCAATGGTACGCGCGGGCTCAAAAGGCTCTACCATTAACATTGCGCAGATGATGGCGTGTGTTGGTCAGCAGGCACCAGAGGGTCGTCGTATTCCCTATGGATTTACGGACCGCACCCTACCACACTATAAGAAGTATGATGATGGCGCCGAGGCACGGGGTTTTGTAGAGAACAGTTTCATTGATGGACTCAGTCCTCAGGAATTCTTCTTTCACGCCATGTCAGGTCGTGAGGGTCTTATTGATACGGCTGTTAAGTCTGTAACGGGCGATACAAAGATTGTAATCATAGAAAATGGTAATGCAAAGTGTGTTGCAATTGGTGATTGGATTGATGCTCAGCTTGATATTCGAAGCACTGAAGTTGAATACTTTCCAAATGAGGCAAATCTTGAACTTTTACAACTAAACAACACAAATATCTCTATTAAAACGTGCGATGATAATGGTCTAATCAGTATTGCGTCTATTACAGCTGTAACACGCCACGATCCTGGTGATACCTTATATGAGATTACTACAGAAGGTGGGCGCTCAGTTATTGTAACAGCTGCTAAATCTCTTATTGTTTATGATGAAGTTATTTCTCAATACAAGGAGCGAGTAATGTCTGAAGTTAAAGTTGGAGATGCACTTCCTGTAATTATTAATAATGATTCAAAAAATGTTATTAAAGATTCTATTACTAATATTATCATTATCGATGTAAAACCCGGTACAGCAGGGTATATTAAGTATCCAAAAATGTATGATATTACAGTTCCATCTACATTAAACTTTGCTCTTGAGAATGGTCTTGTAGTTCGTGATACTGCCGATACAGGATACATCCAGCGCCAGCTTGTAAAGGCAATGGAGGACCTTGTTACGCAATACGACGGGTCTGTTCGTGACTCTCGCATGAACATTGTTCAGATGCACTATGGTGAGGATGGCACAAATGCTACTAAGATTGAGTCGGCAAGCCTAGGGCTTCAGAAACTTTCTGAGGAAGAACTTCTAAAGCAGTACGGTATGCTTGATTCTTCGGGTCTATCATCTGATGATACATCAGCGCTTGATACATTTGCTAGAGAGGTTCTAAGCGACCGCAAGATGCTTGTCGAGGGTGTTCAGATGTCGCGTATGGATGTTCCGCTGTTTTCCCCTGTCAATCTTGAGCGTGTCATTAATACTATTGCTATTAGTTTTGAACTCAATGCTGAAACACCTACTGAGCTTACACCTGCATACATTATTGAGAAGATTAATTCGCTGATTAAGCGTACTCAGCCCTTTAATAAGCTATGGGGAGCTCTTCTCCGTTTCAATCTTGCCCCGCACAAGATGCTGGGTAAGGCGCGTTTTACCCAGCGCGCCTTTGATGCCCTGTGCGAAATGATTCTTGTTCGCAACTACCAGAGTTGGGCGCTTCCTGGTGAGCAGGTTGGTATTATTGCCGCCCAGTCAATTGGTGAGCCATCGACGCAGATGACACTAAATAGTGTTGATTGGGACACACAGATTATGATTGCGAAGAATGGAAAGATTGTATCGCACATGATTGGCGAGTTTATTGATTCATACATTGCATCTGTTCCATCTCACAAGATTCAGTATCTTCCAAATGACCAAATCTATGTAGCCCTAGATGATGGTAATGATTGGAAAGCAATCTCGTGTGACACGCATGGCAAGATGATGTGGACAAAGCTAGAGGCGATTACGAGCCATCCTGTTGTAAATACCGATGGAACTAATACCATTCTTGAGGTATCTCTTGCTTCAGGACGTGTAGTAAAGGCTACAAAGGGCAAGTCGTTCCTCACACGCGTGGGTAACAGTGTAGAGGATATCAATGGCTCTGAACTAAAGCTAGGTGATGTCTTGCCCATTGCTACCAGTCTTGCGATTGATACACTCGGCACACTAGATAGTGTTTCACTCCGTGAAATTCTACCACCATCACAGTGGCTGTATGGGTCCGAGGTGGAAAAGGCACTCACAGCACTTAATAGTAATGAGCGCCATTGGTTCCAGAAGCATAATGGTACACTCTTTACAGTTCCATATGCTCGCAGCGACGCTTTCCGTGATGCATTTGTAGATGGGCGTAACTCAAATGCAAGTCAGATTAAATGTGGATATGTCTATCCGTCACGCACGCGCCCAGATGTTTCCCAGATTCCTGAGAATATTCCACTCACAGAGATGTTTGGATTCTTTGTTGGAGCCTATGTTGCTGAGGGAATGAGCAACTCTACCCAAGTCTGTATTACAAACAATGATAGTGTGTATCTCGAGAAGGTTCAAAGCTTTATGAAGTCATGGAATGTGGGTACCCATATTGTTTCGGCTAATCGCGAAGCCGAAAAGTCGGGAATCAAAGGTCTTACAACCAGCCTTATTATTCATTCAACGGCAGTAGCCACTATTATGCAGAAGATGTTTGGGCGTGTAAGCTATGAAAAGACACTGCCTGATTGGGTCTTCCAGGCGCCTGATACCTTTATCAAGGGCCTTGTTGATGGCTATATTAGTGGTGATGGTACCATTGAAAAGAAAACTGGATGTGTAAAGGCTACCTCCGTGTCTAAGGACCTTCTTGTGCGTCTATCAACCGTGTTAGCCCGCTCAGGAATCTTTACAACACTTTCTGAGCGCACGCCAGAGCTTGGTGTCTTTGATTCTGTACGCACAAATTACACAATGTATATTCCTGTGAAGTATAGCAACATATTTGCCTCTGTCTTTACACTAACATCTACATCAAAACAGAACATTCTAGACACCTCTTTTCCAGAAGGGAAGGTATCAAACTGCCGTCGTGAAACTACAGGCGATATGGTCTGGGATACCATCAAAGCAATTCGCGAAGTTGTCCCCATCAAGAATCGCGTGTATGACTTAACAGTAGAAAGCACGCGAAACTTTATGACACTTGATTGTATTGGAGTAAAAGACACCTTTCACTTAGCTGGTGTGGCTGCCAAGTCGAATGTAACGCGTGGTGTTCCTCGTCTTAAGGAACTTCTCAAGGTTACGCAGAACCCAAAGGCTATTTCACTGAGCATTAGTCTAAAGCCAGAATTCCGCGGGTCAAAGGAGAAGGCGCGTCAGGTAGCCCAGGATCTTGAGTTAACCCTTCTCAAAGATATTACTATCAAGACGGCCGTGTATTTCGATCCCTCGGATAGTGAGTCTACGATTGAGGAAGACCGCGAGCTTCTTGCCTTCTATAAGCTGTTTGAGGCAGAGGCGGAAGGAAATGAAGAGGCTGAAGAAGCACCTACCCAGACTTGGAGCGGATGGCTTCTCCGTCTAGAGATGGACCGTGACCGAATGTTCCGTAAGAATATCAGCATGGACGATGTTGCCTATGTACTACGCACACGCTTTGGCGAGGCACTCCATCTTGTCTATAGCGACTATAATAGCAATAAGCTCATTATGCGCATGCGTCTTCCAGAGATGATGAAGAGTGGGCTGGATGACCTTGTGGCACTGAAGAAGTTCCAGAGTCGTATTATCAATGGTATTGTGTTCCGCGGTATTCCTGGTATTAAGAGTGTAACCTTCCGTGAAGATAAGGACCTTCTTGAGCTAGAGAATGGGGCGTACAAGCAGGTAACGCAGTATGTTCTTGATACGGATGGTAGCAACTTCTTACAGGTAATGAATCATCCGTATGTGGATGCTACGCGTATTTCATCGAGCCATGTACACGATATTTATCCCGTACTAGGTATTGAAGCAACGCGTGCTGTTCTTATTAATGAGATTACCACGCTCTTTGAGGAGGCAGGGGTGAATAATCGCCATCTTGGACTCCTGTGTGATGTTATGACTCGCGCTGGTCGTCTAATGCCTGCCGACCGTCATGGTATTAACAAGACGGATATTGGGCCACTAGCAAAGGCATCATTTGAGGAAACGGAAAAGATTCTTCTCAATGCAGCGCTCTTTGGTGAGATGGACCCTGTAACGGGCGTTTCATCAAATATTATGATGGGACAGCCCATTCGTGGTGGAACAGGTTTCTTTGATATTCTACTTGATGAATCCGCCCTTCTCAAATTCCAGGATGGGCTTCCTGATGTTGAGGATTCTGATGATGAGGATGCCGAGCCAACAACGGAGCAGATTAATCAGGAGCTCTTTGAGGATGAGAGTGACCTTTGCTCAACGGCGCGCCTACGTATGAATGTGGCCATGCCAAATGCTGCAGTGCTACTTGAGGAGCCTGATGTGGGATTTACTGTTGTTGATGCTGAGGATTAACGGCAAGTGCCAAAGTTGCGTTAAGCCAAAGGCTTAACGTTTGCTGTAGCATACTTACCGAGCATACGAGCTACGCTCGTATGCCAGGCTTACCCGATAGACTCGTCTATCGGGTGCGCCATCATAGGGTTGTAGGCAATGGGTTTAAAGATACATCCTATAAACACATATGGAATTTATAAGCTCTAATCGACTAGCAGTTGTTTTTAATGATTTTGTATGTAAAAATGATGGCGATGTATGTATTGCATGTATAACATATGAAAATATAAAAGATAAAAATGCTCCTATATGTATTGATATTGGTGCAGATATTGCTGCATGGAGTTTATTTTGTAAATACATAAATCCTACTTCTGAATTATACACATTTGAACCAAATCCTATATCATTTGAGTCAATAAAAAAATATGAAAGTGATACAATTCATATTTTTAATAAAGCAGTATCTGACACAAAGGGTGTAAGTAAAATGGAATTTAATGGAGGTCAGTCATCTTTGCGTACAAATACAGGTATTTCTGTAGAGCTAACAACACTTGATTTTATATTTAATAAGCATACAACTATTGATATAATTAAGATTGATACCGAGGGACATGACCTTATAATTGTTAATTCGCTTTCACCTTATTTTTCACGAATTAATGAAATTGTATTTGAGTTTACAGTCTATTGGTATGGTTTAACAAAAAATGAATGTGTAGAAAACTCTCTAAAAACATTAAATCTGTTGAAAAACTCATATAAATATATGTATATTGTTTCAAGAAATGGAAAACCACGACTTGTACATATTAATTACTCTGAAGATTTTATTCCTATTATTTTATTTTTGTATACAAATCATATTCAAGTAGATATATTTGTATCAAATATTGAAACTAAGAATATATTAATATATGATACTATTTCTTTGTTTACTGATACGCATAATACTTTATTTTATTAGGTCTAAACCTACAGAACATTATACAATCATGGAACGTTTGGTAGAGGGGGCACCCCCTTGGAAAACAGTAGAATGGGTACGGAGTCCACCGTGGACTTCCGTATCTCTTCCTGCACTAAGTTTTGTTTCGTGGATTGAAAATCCATGTCTTGAAATTACAGAAACAAAAGGAAAAATTGAAGTTCTTGATAAAGAACATAAATGGGAACTTGCCAAAAAAATGGTTAATCCCTATGAACTTGTGTATACACATAATGATGACCGCTTACCACCATCACTTAGTCTTGATCAGCCCTTGTCACGGTCTTACTATAAAATGATTGAAATGCTCGAAGTTCTCAAATTTTTTGATAGCTCTACACAAGTAAAGTTACGAACGGCACATATTGCCGAGGGGCCTGGTGGATTTATTCAAGCAATACACCAAAGGTCAGCCTATAAAAAGAAAACGATTGCGTCATCAATAGCAATGACATTACGTCCAACTACCTCGCATGTTCCAGGATGGAAAAAGGCAGCAAACTTCTTACATAAGTATAAACAGGTTCAAATTCATTATGGAGAAGATAGCACTGGTGATATATATGTAAAGGCGAATCAGGAAAGTTTTATTAAACTTTGTAAACCTGGTGTACATATATTTACTGCCGATGGTGGATTTGACTTTAGTGTTGATTATGCATGTCAAGAGCAGAATGTATTTCACCTACTTGTATGCTCTTCTATAATCGGTCTTCAGACACTTTTACAAGGTGGCTCATTTGTTCTGAAGTTCTTTGATTGTAATTCGCCTCATACAGTCAATCTTATTCTTCTACTTGGGCGTTGTTTTAAGGAGTGGACGTTGTACAAGCCAGCTATGACTCGTCCATGTAATTCTGAGCGCTACTTTCTTGGACGGGGCTTCCGTGGAATCATTCATGAATGTTTAATTAAACTTCAAGAGCTAGAAATAAATAGTAAAGATTTAAAATATCCTGTATCTGATCCAATATTTACATCTGATGAGTCAGCCTTTTTAGAGAAGCACATACAAACAGGTATAACACAACAGATTGCGTTTATTGAGCACGCTCTTGTATTAAGTAAATCACCTGAAATATGGTGGACGTCGTTTCTAGAGTATTGTATAAAACATTCTTCAGTTTGGTGTGAAACATTTCATGTAAATGCTATACCAAAAGTTGCCCATAGACAGCTTATGATTGAGAAATATCCACAGTTGTTTACTGGCAATTGCCGTTAATCAGTAGCCGGCTTTCCAAATTGCTCATATAACCGCTTTCCTACAATAACAGATGCATCGTGTTGAGTTAAATTTCCATTTCCCATGTGGTCTAGCATAGATAACATAACCTGTAGGCTTTTTGTGTCAAATCCAGTAGGCGATGTAATCATTTCAAAAAGATGTGTATAGTCCCTTGCAAATTCTGGTAGGCGCTCTTTAATAGCATCTATACTTTTTCCTTCACGAAGATATTCAATAGTGCGCGCTACCATATTACGAACATATTGAGAACGCTCCTTTGGATTAAATTCTACAGGGGCGTTTCTTGCACGTTCTGAAGCATTTTCTATTGATTCTCTATTGAGTTGTGGACCTCCGGAAAGTGGCATCTGATATACCTTTGGTATATTTAGTGAGTATAAACCGCAATTCAAAAATACTATGTATGTGATAGATGGAAGAACATGATGAATTACCTAAAAATGTCAAACTATTCCGTCAGATAGTTTCAAATATGAAGCATGTAATTTTAGAGGAATTGGATGATCCATCTAGATGGAATAAAAAGTCTGCCCAAGATCTGAAAGAATTTGATACAGCTGCTAAACGTATTATTAATTTAGGAAAAATACTAGTTTCTATACTTGAAAAGAAAGCACATCACCCAAATTTTGAACCTGTTCTTGATGAGTTCGATATGTACAAATTAGATTTACAAACACTCGATTATGACGATCGTAAGCTATGTAAAATATATGTTAATATTGATATTTTTACAAATACATTTGATATTAATGGTCATGCCTCTGTAAACTAAAATGTATGCTATTATAAGGAATGTCATCTAGAAAAATTAAATCATTACCTCTGAGTGATACTAAACGGTGTCCTGCTGGATATCATAAGCGTAGTTCATATATATCATCATCACGTCGTAGAGTTGGACCACGGTGCGTCAAATCTACAACAGTCTATAAGAATAGTTCAAAGAAATTTAAAACTCGGGAGGAACAAAGGATGTCCCAGCGTTTAAAATTGTATATTCCTTCTATGAAAAGTTTAGCGCGAAAGGCTTGCCCTCCCGGACAAATTGAAAGAAAACCATTTGTGCGCAGATATACATCAAAAGTTCGGCATAATGGCTTTACGGTTCATAGAAATGGAAAGACATATAAAGTATTTCCCAAAGAAAAATCGATGTATGTTGAGCCAACCTGCGTTCCTGATCGAGGAAAACCCACTACTGGGGTTCCAGTATCAATTGGACCTTTAAGAAAGGGAGAGCTATCCAAACACGGCTATTCATTTCGCAAATCAGAAGGAGCGCGGCACAAGGCTTTAAAACTTGCTGTTGATGACTACGGTGCTCTTGGTGTATTTCGTAAGTTGGATGCAGTTGCTAAACTAACAAAGACAACAATTCCTGAAGCTTCAAAAGTTTATACTGATGACCGTGAGTGGATTCAGTCCAAGTTTGGACCGTTAAAGGCCCCTGCATAAGTACTTAGCAGTACTTGGCGGTAAAAATGTATATCCTGAGAAGAAGCGATGAAGACTACTTTTGTACTTACAGGATTAGTTATACTTGTTTTTGCGAATGTATTAATGTTTATGCGCGGATACAGTGAAGGGTTCCAGGAGTATCCTAGTAGCAATACAGAGAATTCTAGTAATAACATGGGTTCCTCAGGTGATGCACCTGAGATGCGCGAGGGATTTTCCTCTTACGAACTAAATACGGCAGCTGGAGCAAAGAGTACCTATAAGGCAATGGGGGCATATGATGGTGTTCAGCTTCCTACAGGTAATAATAGCTCTGTATGGCGCTATACGGCTCCTAATGAGAAATTACTAGGTGATGAATTTACACCCGGCGATGATAATCTATTCATGTTTAAGAATAATCAATGTAAACCTGAGTGCTGTGGTGCGTCGTTCAGCTGTGGAGGTGGCTGCGTCTGCACAACTCCTCAGCAACGCCAGTATATTGCATCCCGTGGAGGCAATCGTACGGCTCCCGAAGATTCTGCTTAAATTAGAATGAGTATATGTATAATAGGAGCAGGCGTATCAGGTATTCTCTTGATACTCCTACTCGCCGAAACATCAATCCCATTAAATTCAATATACATTATTGATCCCCACTTTGATGGTGGGGATCTTCTAAGAAAATGGTCATCTGTTATGTCAAATACTCCGTGGTCAGTTACACTCTCAAGTATTAAAACTCATCTCCCGTCACTACAGATTCCTAAATGGGCAAATGAACTTCCACTTGATGCACCTACACCTGTATCTATAATTGGTAAATTATTACGTGAATGTGTACAACCGATATTGCGACGTGTAAATGTAATTCAAGACTATGTAACATCTGCATCTTGGTCTACGGCTACATCAATGTGGAAAATAAATTTAAAAAACAGAAAAGATATTTTTACAAAAGTAATATGCCTTACTGTGGGTGGAGAGGCTAAGGGACTTGATACATCAATTCCATGCATACCACTTGAAGTAGCACTTGATAGTAATCGTTTAAAAAAATATATTGAACCTCATCATAAAGTTCTTGTATTTGGAACCCGCCATAGCGGTGTTTGTGTTCTTAAAAATTTGGTGGATTGTTCAGCAAATTCCATACTTGGAATTTATAAAACATCATCTAATAATCCATTTATGTATGCACGCGATGGTGAATATGATGGAATTAAACTAGACGCAAGTACAATTGCTGATGAAATTATGGCAAATAAATATCCTTCTATACGTCTTTTGCCATTAACAGATATATCAACTATTTTAAGGGAATCACGCACTGCTGACTGGGTAATATATGCTATAGGATTTGAACCACGTGTAATTCCTATGAATGTTGATAATGAACCAATTCTTTCTTCAAGCTATGAACCTACTTCTGGAGTTATTCATAACTGTCAATGTGCATGGGGATTTGGATTAGCATATCCAAGCCAAGCCCCGGATGGTATTCATTTAGATGTTGGAGTATCTCCTTTTTTAGAGCATATTCATACACAGATATCTTCCATTCTTAATAGAGTTGAATGATGAATTCCTTAGGAGTTGTACCCAATAGTTTTCTAAAAAGTACAACAACATTTGCAAATTCTGCCCTAAAAGCAACAAACGCAATGTCTGATATGTTTGTAGATTCAACATCTACGGTTGCAAATTCTGCCATGAAAGCACTAAATATGGGTGTAAATTCTATTTCAGATGCTTTAAACTCAGGCGTAAATTCTGCAGTAAACTCTACAGCAACGGCGTTTAAGAATGTACCTGTTATAAATAGCCTGTTAGCCGTTGGTAATACTCGTGTAAATAGCTCTACAACTACATCTAATAGCTCTACAACTACACTTGGTCTAACTACATCTAAATCCTCTATGAATATTATTTTTGTCTTCTTATTTTTAGTTATAGTATTTTTAGTAATTCTTATAGTGTTTAAAACACAAATTAAGATTGGAATCGATAATATTATTTCAAGTTTACGCAAAATATTTGGAGCAAAAGACCCCGAAATAAATGAGGGACCGCCCTCACCACCAATTGTTCCGGTGCCTTCCCCAAGTGATATTGCAGTTGAAAATACAATGTCGAGTAAAAGTATATTCAATAAAATTTTACCACCTTCTAGAAACAGGGAAGTATTTAATGTAAGTACAAATGAATATACATATTATGATGCCGAGCCTCTATGTCGTGCCCTAGGTGCCGAGTTAGCAACATATAGTCAAGTTAAAGATGCTTGGGATAAGGGAGCAGACTGGTGTAATTATGGATGGGTAAAGGGACAAGCTGCAGTCTATCCTACCCAGAAAGAAACCTGGAATAAACTTCAGCATGGACCTGAGGATGAAAAACACGCTTGTGGAAATCCTGGTGTAAATGGTGGATATTTCGATAATCCTGAAATGCGATTTGGTGTAAATTGCTATGGTCAAAAACCGGCAGAATCATCAAATGATGAAAAACGTATAATGGCACGCGGTGGTAAACCAAAAACACCCGCTACTCTTAAGGTAGATCAACAAATTCAGCAATACAGAAATTCGATTGACCAAATAGGACTTCTTCCATTTAGTGAAGGTAATTGGGACCAGTAACGTCTAGTACTTAAGTTTTTGTACTAGCCATTAGAGCCAAGTACTTAATTTAAGTACTTGGCGGTAACATTAACGACGCAGACCACCCCATCCATTATATTCAACACTCTCCTGTAAATAGACATCTCCATTTGTAGACCATGGTGTTGTAATCTCTTCTTCTCCTCCCGTAAGAATCTCATTTAATTCTTCAGTCTGTGGAGATTCTGAAAGGCATATCTGTTTCCAGATAAAATTTTGAATATCTAAACGCCGGTCTTCAGCATATAAATTATCTGGATGAACATCCCCCCACCACCCTTCAACAAGCCAAAATTTTTCCCACGCTTCCGAATCAAAAATGAAATTATAATGAATAAACTCTTCTTCGGAATACTCCGTATTTACATCTGAATAATTCCATTCAGATGCAATATGCGATTTTCTAGAATTTTCAAAAAGCCCTGTAGCAATACAATTTTTTAGAAGGGGCTCTGAAATTCCAATTGCGTAGCCGTGTTTAGTAATAAAATTACATAAGGCGCGTGTAAATCTATGGATACATGATTTACGTTTATCACACATTAAGCCATCTTTCACAATTACATCTAACCATTTTTGAAAACGTTTATCACTCATTTACACAAAGAAAACCGGTTATCACCACTATACTATATATGTAGAGTGACTTTAGACCTTTTTGTCAGTAATCTGTCGTTTTAGACGCTGTGTAGTTTCAATAGTACGATATCCTTTAATGAATTTAATAATATCTTGGGTTTCATCTTTTCCCGGGATATTCTTTTGACGATAATAGGATTCAAGCATGCTTTCTAGTGAAGAAAAACTTAATGGCTTTGCATGCTTTTCTTCGGCAACTAGAATTCTTCCTCCCGCAATTTGAAGAACTGCCTTTTCGTGATTAGATGCCTTTAATGTATTTATTATAGTTGTTTCATAGGCTTGACGTTTGTTACGAGTATCTGTAACTTGTTTATTAAGATTCAGTAGTAAATTATCAAAATGTACCCAATATCTTACTTGATTTCCTAATTCCGTCATATCTACTGGACTAATGCTTCCCATAATACTATACTGCTCTACCAATTTTAACCGTTATTCATAACGCTATTAGAGCCTACAGGACGAACTTGAAATATAATAACACCAAGAGTGATAAGAACCGACATCAAAAGTAATACAAACATTACACAAATTAAAATAATATATGGAAATACTCTTTTGAGAACATGATTTAATATAGGGGTTAATATCTTTTCATGAAGAGTTAATTGAACACGTTCACTTTCGATGTATGTTAAACATTTTTGAAATAACTTATCGCTCCATTTATCCATTTGCTAAATATACTTTACTTAAAGGGTATAGGCCAAATCCGCATAGATGGAATTTGAGAGTCCTATAAGCGACCGAATGGGGAATATAAATATACAAATGGCGGTAGTAGATAATTTAGTTACATGCTATTCAAGTACAAGTAAAACCCCAGTGCCTGATACAAATAGTGAATTGATTGTTTATTGTGGAGAAATTGCGCGAGAATTTGAGGGATATAGTGTAAAATGGTTTTCATCTCCCATATTTTCGAGCCAATTTTTGAAACAGGTTATCCATAATTGGAATTATAACTCGATTCTTCCTCCAACATATTTTGAAGAGGGTCAGACAATTACTGTCCGACAGATATGGTGTCCGGAGAAAATACATATGCTTCACGGAAAAATTACAATTCACTGGAAACTTATAAAATGTGAATATAACACATCTCCAGTATCTTCCGGTCGCGAAGAAATTCATGAAATTCCATATTCAACTGAAATTGAGCCATTTGAAATTAAACTGAGCCTCCGATCAAAACTTAAACAAAAAATAAGGCAGGCCCGTATAAAAACAGCAACTGCTAAATGGAAACTTACTAAATTAACTGAAATGTATTATACAAAATATGGTACGCTTGAGGGGATAGATAAGGATTCAGAACTGTCTTCTGAGATTGATTCAGATAACGTCTAGTACTAAAGTTGTAGTAAGCCTTCGGCCCTAGCCATCAGAGCCAACTACTTAAAATAAGTATTTGGCGGTATTGATTCCAGCGCAAAAATATAGGCTTGTATCTATACAGAAGCACGAATGGCCTACTCTAAGGATGGAATGACTCCAGTTTTTCTTTTAGGTGGTATTGCTCTTGTTGTTATTGCTCTTTCTGTTTATCAGCCCACTATGTTTTCTCGTCGTGAAGGCTTTAGCGCCACACTTTCCGCGGCTTCAAACTCGGCTTCGATGGGGGCGCCTGGAGCAATGCCTGGTCCGGCTCGTGAAATGGCTGTAAAGGCTGCGCCTGAGGTTGCCCCTGTACCCTCAAGCGGTGGCCCAGCCGACTTTGGTAGTGCTGAGGCGCCGGCGGGTTGCTATCCTCGTGACCAGCTCACGCCTGGTGAGCTACTTCCCAAGGATCCTAACTCGGTTTGGGCCCAGCAAAATCCAATGGGCACGGGCTCACTCAAGGGAAAGAACTTCCTCTCGGCGGGGGCGCTCATTGGAATCAACACAGTTGGACAAACACTCCGGAACGCTAACTACCAACTACGCTCTGAGCCCCCGAATCCCCAGGTACCAGTATCGGTGTTTAATGTTCCCACGATTGAGCCCGATGTTAACCGCCGCTCGCTTGAGATTAGCTAAACATGATGTAACGTCTAGTACTAAAGTTAATAACTCCCCATGGATAAGGCCACGGTGTGGCCTTATGTCATTGGAGTCACTATAACTTTTCGTTCTAGCCATCAGAGCTAAGTACTTAGCGGTAAAACTATTAGAGCACATTGATTCATTAAAATCATTATCTTCTAATATTTATGGAATAAGACTAGGGATGGACGCAATTGCTTCATCATTAGGATATGCATTACAAAAGACAAAAAATTTATTAACTGGAGGCGGATTTCCTATGGTATCTGTAAAAAGTTCAGTTGATAATCAGAGTTATCGTGTACGTGATATGCCAGACAAACAGGCGGCGGCCGATCTTATGGCACGTATACGACTAAAGATGAAGAAGCTAAAAATACATTTAGAAGCCACTTATCCCGATAAGCCACAAGTAGTACTTCTTAAAAAGAATTTTGATGCAGAAGCACATCGTCTTGGCGAATCAACTCCCGAGGATGAATTTACAAGTTTCAGTGTTAACAAGGGAGAAGCAGTTCATTTCTGCCTCCGACAGCGCGAAGCCGGTAACGAATCTCTTGTTGAAGAGAATATAGTAACCTTTGTTGCTATTCATGAAATGGGCCATATCATAACAAAATCTATTGGACATGGCCCAGATTTTTGGAATAATTTCGGATGGCTTCTCCAGGAAGCGGAGCGTATATCGATTTATACTCATCAGAATTTTGCTGCTCACCCCGTTTCCTATTGTGGAATGAAAATTACGGATGAAC
>Ga0209088_10000541_pt1 | contig 26352 bp, 26 predicted proteins | sample S_140625_EF_Meta_FD_187324 | JGI IMG/M metagenome (GOLD analysis project Ga0209088, IMG submission 187324) | Freshwater microbial communities from Lake Simoncouche, Canada to study carbon cycling - S_140625_EF_MetaG (SPAdes) (version 2) | ecosystem: Environmental > Aquatic > Freshwater > Lake ... | reverse complement strand
ATTCGCTTACGCAGAGGATCTTCAATTCAAGATTTCGCTGACAAGATTGACGCGAATGCTGGTCAGTTGATTACCGTGTTGTTCCACTTAGGTCAGATGGCAACTGCCACTGCATCCCTAGATGAAGAGACCTTCCAGATTCTTGGTGTTGAACTTGGCTACAAGGTTGAAGTTGTTTCCCCTGAAGATGAAGAGAAGGAACTGTTCGATTCATTCGGTCTAGATATTTCAACCGAATACGAAGAAGACGAAGACGAGCTTGAATACAGAGCACCTGTTGTTACTGTGATGGGTCACGTTGATCACGGTAAGACTAGATTGCTTGACAAGATTCGTAATGCGAATGTTCAAGCCGGTGAAGCGGGTGGAATTACTCAGCACATTGGTGCTTACCAAGTTCACACCACACACGAAGGTATCGAAAGAGCGATTACATTTATTGACACACCTGGTCACGAGGCGTTTACCGCTATGCGTGCTCGTGGTGCTCAGGTAACTGACATTGCAATTCTTGTTGTTGCTGCCGATGACGGTGTTATGCCTCAGACAGTTGAAGCGTTAAACCACGCTCAGTCTGCTGGTGTTCCTATCGTTGTTGCAGTTAACAAGGTTGATAAAGAAGGCGCGAACCCTGCCAAGATTCGTCAGCAGCTAACCGAGTTCAACTTGGTTGCTGAAGAATACGGTGGCGACGTTATGTTCGTTGACGTGTCTGCTCTTGATGGAACAGGTATTGAAGCATTGCTAGATGCTGTTCTTCTTACTGCAGATGCTGCTCTTGATCTTCGCGCCAACCCTAACCGTGATGCTCGTGGTGTTGCCATTGAAGCGAACCTGGATAAGGGTCGCGGCTCGGTTGCAACAGTTCTGATTCAATCCGGAACCCTAAGTGTTGGAGATTCGATTGTTGCTGGTGCTGCTCACGGTCGTGTTCGTGCGATGTTTGATGAGAACGGTGATGCTGTTGAGTCAGCAGGTCCATCAAGACCTGTTCAGGTGCTAGGCCTTCAGTCTGTTCCTCGTGCAGGTGACACCTTCGTTGTTACAGACGATGAACGTCAAGCAAGACAGATCGCCGAAAAACGTGAAGCTGCTGACCGTAACGCACTTCTTGCTAAGACTCGCAAGCGCGTTAGCCTGGAGGACTTCACCAAGGCCTTTGAAGATGGCAAGGTTGAATCGCTCAACTTGGTTATCAAGGGTGACGTATCTGGTGCTGTTGAAGCTCTTGAAGATTCATTACTCAAGATTGAAATTGATGATTCAGTTCAGCTTCGTATCATCCACCGTGGTGTTGGAGCAATTACTGAATCAGATGTGAACCTAGCAACAGTTGATAACGCAATCATCATCGGATTCAACGTGAAGCCAGATAACAAGGCTAAGGAACGCGCTGACCGCGAAGGCGTTGACGTTCGTTTCTACTCAGTCATTTATGCAGCTCTTGAAGACATTGAGAAATCTCTCAAGGGAATGCTTAAGCCTGAATTTGAAGAAGCCCAACTTGGTTCTGCTGAAGTTCGAGAGATCTTCAAGTCCTCTAAGGTCGGAACTATCGCAGGTTCTATCGTTCGTTCCGGTTCAATCAAGAGAAACAGCCTCGCTCGTATTTCACGTGATGGCAAGATGCTTGGCGAGAACCTAAAGATCGACTCACTAAAGCGTTTCAAGGACGATGCAACTGAAGTCAAGACTGACTTCGAGTGTGGTATTGGTCTTGCTGGTTTCAATGACATCTTGATTGGTGACATCATCGAAACTTACGAAATGCGTGAGAAGCCGAGGGTCTAATGGTTGATGCAGCTAGAGCAAGAAGACTGGCTGAGCGTATCAAAGTGTTAGTCGCTGAGGCACTTGAAAAGGTTGTCAAAGATTCTGATCTTGGTTTCGTAACTCTTACCGACGTCAGAGTGGCACCTGATTTATCTCACGCCAAGATTTTCTATACCGTTTTTGGTGATGCAGCTCAGAAGACCAAGAGTGCTGAAATCATTGAACGTCACAGAGGAAAGATTCGTGGTGAAGTTGGTCGTCAGCTATCAATTAGATTGACGCCTACCATTGAGTTTTTATCTGATGAAGTTCCTGAGACAGCAGCACACATGAATGACTTACTGGCTCAGGCTCGCGCTAAGGATGCTGAGGTTGCCAAGTTAGCTAAAGAAGCTGAGTTTGCTGCTGGAGAGAATCCTTATAAGGAACCTAAAGTCATTGACGAGGACGAGTAGAAATTGATTAGCCCAGGGTTGTTGCTGGTTGACAAGCCTGCAGGTATGACATCTCATGATGTCGTAGCTAAAGTTCGCAAACTTGTTGGCACTAGAAAAGTAGGGCACGCAGGAACTTTAGATCCAATGGCAACCGGGTTATTAGTTCTTGGAATTGAATCTGCTACCAAACTATTAACTTTCATTGTTGGTGCCGATAAAACCTATGAAGCCACTATTCGCTTAGGTTCAGCAACCGTAACTGATGATCGCGAAGGCGATGTCTTATCGCAGGCAACTAGAGAGCAGTTAGCTACACTTTCTGACGCAGACATCTTGAAAGTGATTGCAGCCCTCAGTGGCGACATCCAGCAAGTTCCATCTCAAGTCTCAGCTATCAAAATCGACGGTGAGCGTGCTTATGCAAAAGTGCGAGCCGGTGAAGAAGTTGAACTAAAAGCAAGGGCTGTTAACATTGCAAAGTTTCAAGTCATTGGTGCAATAAAACATTCAGAAACCTTTATTGATTTAGATGTTGTTATCGATTGTTCTTCTGGAACATACATCAGGGCTTTAGCTAGAGATCTAGGGGTGGCTCTTGGTGTTGGCGGTCACCTGATAGAACTTAGAAGAACTCGTGTCGGAGGGTTCGACGTTTTGAATGCATTAGAACTAGCTGAGGCTAACCCTGATCGATTACCTTTGATTCCGGCGCTTCAAGCTGCCAGAGCCTGTCTGCCAGTTCTTGAAATAAGCGAGACAGATGAACTTGCTCTTCGTCAGGGTAAAAGGGTTATCGGCAAGGTGTCTTTGCCAACAGCGGTTAGCTGCGGGGAGAAGTTGGTAGGAGTCGTTGAGTCAGCTGGCGAGGATAGCTTGAAGTCTTTAGTTATTTTCAGCGATGAGGCTCAAAATGTTTGAGTGGGCTTACCAAATTCAGGTTTTCTATGCCTTATTCGCAGGAGTTTTTGTTCTTGGCTTGGGTGTTTTTAGGCGTCCGCCTTCGTGGCTCTCGGTTGGAGTAATCGCAGTAGTTGAGGGGTTATTGCTAGTTCAGCTGGCCGTCACTATTGCCTTAGTTTCAACAGGATCAGCGGCCAAAGGGGATACTGTCGAGTTCTTTGGCTACATCTTGACTGCTCTGATTGTCCCTCCGGCAGCTGTTGGCTGGGCAATAGTCGATAGAAGTCGCTGGTCTACCGTTGTTTTGGGAGTTTCCGGTCTGACTGTTGCCATTATGTTGGTAAGAATGTGGCAAATCTGGTCGGGAATCAGGTTTGGATCTGCCTAACTTGTTAATCTCCCGTTAACCGACACTACAACTTTAGGTAAGTCTCCAGAGACAAACTAAAGCCTATGAGCGAATCCTCTGTCACTAAGCCTGCGCCTGTAAGACGTAAGCTATCCGCAGGCCCACTAAGCACAGGGGACAAGTGGTTCTTTAGGACCACATCAATCGCAGCTAACTTCGCATTCGTTCTTGTAGCTTTTATCCTTATTTTCCTTTTCATCCAGGCACTCCCGGCACTAACTTCTCAGGGTCTGCCATTTGTTTACGGAACTGAGTGGAACACTCAGCAAGAACCGATTGTTATGCAGATTGGCCCGATGATCTGGGGTTCTTTGCTAATTGGTGCTATCGGAGTGGTTTTTGCAACTCCTCTTGCCGTGTCCCTTGCTTATTTGATCGTTTTTATGCTTCCTTCTCGTTTAGCAAAGGTTGCAACCACTCTTGTCGACCTGCTAGCTGCTCTTCCTTCAGTAATCATTGGTCTTTGGGGCTTGTTTGTGTTTAGCCCTGTCGCGTCCGAGTGGGGAGCGATCCTAAACAAGTACTTAGGTTGGATCCCAATTTTCCAGGTTAAGTCAGCGGACAACGGGTTTGGAGGGTCACCTTTCATCGCCGGTTGGATTGTGGCGATCATGATTGTTCCAATTATCACAAGCATCACCCGCGAAGTATTCAGCCAGCTGGACAGAGACCTAATCAATGGTGCTCTAGCTCTTGGTGGTAGCAGATTCTCAACTTTCCGCAGAGTAATTTTCCCGACCTCTGCTGGTGCTGTCGTTGGAGGTGTTTTGCTTGGTCTTGGTCGTGCACTCGGTGAGACGGTTGCAATCTTCTACGTATTGCAAATTACCTTCAACATCAACTGGGGCCAGATTCTTGAACCAAATGGTGGAGCAGTAGCTTCCATGATCTTGTCTAAGTTCGGTGAAGCCACGCAAGAAGAAGTCTCTGGTCTAATTGCCGCTGGTTTGGTTCTGTTCATCCTGACCCTCGGTATCAACTTCATCGCTAGCATCATCGTCAACCGTGCCCAACCATGGAGGAAGAACTAATGAGTTTCGCTCCAAGACCTGCCGTCCAGCCTTGGGCGAGAGTAAACACCGGTAGAAGAATCCAGATTCTTTTGGCAAGCATTGTTCCAATTCTTCTAACCGCGGCAGTCATCCTTGTGACTGGCTTGGATAGGAACGTTGCACTAATGGGAGTGTTCCTTCCACTTCAGTTGATTGCAGCTTCTGCAGTCGGTTTTAGAGCCTTTGGTAGGCGTGGAGTCGGAGACGCTGCACTCATCGTTTTCGTCGTTTTCTTTGCCACATTTGTCCTTGTCCTCTTGGCTTCAGTCGTATTCTCACTGGTCTCTCAAGGTGCTCAGGCAATGTCATGGGGATTCTTCACACAAAATAATCGTTACGTATCGAACACCACTTCACTTGAATACGGTGGTGTTGGGCACGCAATCATCGGAACGCTTCTAGTTGTTGGTCTTACAACTGTTGTTACGGTTCCGCTTGGTATCGCTATGGCGATTTACCTAACGCAGTCTCAGTCAAAAACTAAGGGAATCATTAGAACCCTTACCCAGGCAATCAGTGGACTTCCATCTGTTGTTGCAGGTTTGTTTATCTTGTCTATTGCAATCACACTGGATTGGCAGAAGAGCGGTTTCCTAGGATCTATGGCTTTGCTACCGCTAATGCTTCCAACAATTGCTCGTGTTGCAGAGGAAGCTCTTCGTCTGGTCCCAGTTGATTTGAGATACGCAGCGCTTGCACTTGGAGCTCCTAACTACAGAGCCTTCTTCCAAGTTATTCTTCCTGCAGCAAAGTCAGGTCTAGTCACCGCTATCCTGCTGGGTGTTGCAAGAATCATTGGTGAAACAGCTCCATTGATTCTTACCGTTCCAATCAGCAATGGCACTTCCTGGGACCTCTTCTCAGGAGAAATCATGACACTTCCTGCCTATGTTTACAACTACCTAGGTTCAGCGTTCGTTCCGTCACAGAACCGTGCATGGGGTGGCGCGCTAGTGCTAATGATTCTTGTTGCAATCCTTTTCGGTTCGACTCGCATTCTTTCCAGATCTAAATCACTTAAATCAAAACCAACAAAAGAGAAAGCAAGCAAATGAACAGCTTGGCGAAAGCTTCAACACTAAGTTCCGAGAACATCAGCGTCTGGTTCGGACAGCGCCAGGTTCTTAGCGATGTCAACCTCGTATTCCCTGCAAACAAGGTGACAGCACTTATTGGCCCTTCAGGTTGTGGAAAGTCAACTTTCATTAGAACCCTGAACAGAATGCACGAACTAATCCCTGGTGCAGGCCTTGCTGGTTCTGTGTACCTTGACGGTGAAGACATTTATTCAGAAGACTTTGACGCAGTATCAGTGCGAATCAAGATCGGTATGGTTTTCCAGAAGCCAAACCCGTTCCCAACTATGACTATTCGCGATAACATCCTCAGTGGTTTGCGTCTAAGTGGTCGCAAGATTGAAAACGGGGATGAAGTTGTTGAAACCTCACTCCGCAGGGCATCGATCTGGAATGAAGTCAAAGATCGCCTGAATGATCAGGCAATATCACTCTCCGGTGGGCAGCAGCAGCGTCTTTGTATTGCTCGTTCATTGGCTATGAATCCCCAGGTTTTGCTCATGGATGAGCCATGTTCGGCCCTTGACCCAGGCTCAACCCGACGTATCGAAGAGACAATTCAGGAACTCAGCTCAAACATGACAATCGTTATTGTTACCCACAACATGCAGCAAGCCCAGCGCGTTTCTGACCAAACAGCCTTCTTCTTAGCCGATGACAACACACCTGGTGGGGTAGTGGAATTTGGTGCTACGGAGCAGATATTCAACGGTCCTATCGACCAGAGAACAAATGACTATGTAAACGGGCACTTCGGGTAGTTATATATCCAAAAGTTAACCTGTTCTTAGCCAAAACGCTAGCAAAAGTAGCCCTTTCGTTAGCAAGAAATCCCGAGAATAACAACATCGAACAATCGATAATCACTCAACAAGGAGAAATAATGTTCAAGAAGATCATTACTGCTGTAGCTTCAGCTGCAGTTGTTGCCGGTGTGCTCTTGGCAGCACCTGCTCAGGCAGCTGGCGTGTCAATCAAGGGCTCTGGCTCATCATTCGCTAACAACGCAATGCAGGCGTGTCTAGGTGCCTACACAAACAACACCGTTACTTACACCTCAACTGGTTCAGGTACTGGTAAGACCAACTACCTAGCAGGTACTTACGACTTCGCTGCAACTGACAGCCTTTTCACAAGCCCTGCTCCTACCTCAACTTACGTAACCGTTCCACTTCTTGGTGGTCCAGTTGCTTTCGCTTACACCGCTGCTAAGGTTGCTGACGGTCTAAACCTGACTGCACAGAACATCTCAGACATCTTCACCGGTCGTGTAACCAAGTGGAACGATGCATCAATCAAGGCTAACAACAGCAAGATCGCTCTTCCAAACAAGGCAATCAAGGTTTTCTTCCGTTCAGGTTCATCAGGTACTAACGAGAACATCTCAAACTACCTAGCACAGAACCTTCCTGGTCAGGGATGGGTTAAGAGCTCAACTTGGTCTTCTGCTATTGCAGGTGCGCTACCAGCAGGTACAACTTCAGTAGGAACCGGTCTAGGAACTTCTGCTCTAGTTTCAGGTACTCTAGAAGACACTCTGAACGGTTTCGGTTACTTCGACCTATCAGACGCAATCACTGCTGACGTTTCAATCGCGAAGCTAAAGAACGCTGCTGGTGCATTCGTTGCTCCAACCGCTTCAGCTGCTGCGAAGTTCATCAACGCACAGTCAATCATCACCAACGGAACCGATGCAACTAACGGAACACTAAGCATTGACTTCACCAAGTCAGTATCAGGCGCTTACCAGTTGTCAATCGTTACTTACGGTGTTGCTCCTCGCTACGTACCAACCCCTACTGCAAAGGTAAGCACAAGTGCTTCAAAGCTTGCAGTTGGAGACTTCTTCAAGTACGTAGTATCTAGCTGTATCCCAGCTAAGGCTGCAAGCCTTGGTTACGTCGCTCTAGGTGGTGCGCTAAAGACTAGTGCACTAAACCAGATCAAGACAATCGGCTAGTTTCAAAAACGATTAGTGGTAGCGCGGTTGAGATTATCTCAGCCGCGCTATCTCTATGTTTACAAGTAACATTTAGTTAGACCAGGATTAGGCAAATGAAGATTTCAAGATTAATCGCTAGCGCACTTATCGCATCAGCTGCGACCTTATCTTTGACCGCCTGTGACCCACCAATGCCTCCTGAAGTTCAAGCAGCACTCGACGAAATGACCTACACCTGTGTTACTGGCGAGGTTTCAGTTCGATCCCCAGAGTATATGAACGACATTGTCGTTGGCTGGGCAGATTCTCTTTCTTACTCATGTGTTGATCCAGAACCAACCATGACCTTCACTGTGACAACAGATCCTGCAACTCCGGTCGACGCAGAAATCTCTGCTTACCCTGCTCTCTGTGAGCCTAAGCAAACCGTTCCAGTAGCAGTTGACGCTGGCGTATTCGTATTCAATCTTCCAGATGTCGGTAACGTAAACATCTCTCCAAAGCACATGTCAGGTATCCTCACCGGAGATATCACCGACTGGAGCGAGCTTGCAAGCGATAACCCGCAGACCACATTGCCTTCACTACCAATTTCTGTTTTGCCAGAAGCGGACGAAATCGCTTTGCAGTCTGTGATCGACTTCCTAAAACTTTCTAATGATCAGCCAAGAAAGAACCTGTTGGTTAAAGGCGTCGCATCGCCTAGCGGTGACCAGTACACCATGATTGAGCCAGGACAGATCGCTGTAGTGCCTTACAGCTACGCGGTTTACTTTGGACTTTATTCAGCCTCAGTATTCCTAAGCATTGATGAAGAAACCGGCGAACCACTAGTGGCAGTTCCTGACCTTGAGGGTATCCAGTCTGGAGCGAGCCAGTTTGCAATTACCAAATCAGGCTCTTCACTCTCTGTCAAGCTGGATAAGAATATTGCTCCAAGTGCTGCGTCAGGTTTTGAGTCTGCAGTTCCTTACCAGGCTGTTTATCCAGTGAACTTCTACACCTGCAATAACACCACACTGGTGCCAAGGGCTGTCGGTAGATTCTTCCTCCGTCTTGACCAGCAGGGTTCACTCGGTGGTTACAACTTTGCCCCGCTAGCCGAGAACATTCGAATTGAAGCTGCTTACCTGATCAGACAAGGTCTCCCAACACCAACGCCTACACCAACCGAGTAGCAGGTTAGGCTTGACGCTATGAGTTCCAAGCGTCAAACAAGAGGTGCCGGCAATCTAGTTATTGCTATCTATGCGGTTTTTGCCTTATCTGCAACAGTGCGGGCGTTATATCAATTACTCAGAAAATACGAAGAAGCGCCTTTGGCTTATTGGCTATCTCTAGTTGCAGCGGTTGTTTATATTGTTGCTACCTTCGCTTTGGCAAAAGGTAATTTTGCACTCGCGAGAGTAACACTAGTCTTTGAACTCTTTGGGGTAGTTAGCGTTGGATTGTTGAGCTATCTGGTTCCAACGTTATTTGCACATCCAAGTGTCTGGTCGTATTTTGGTTTGGGCTATGGGTTAATACCATTGCTATTACCTATTTTTGGTTTGTGGTGGATTAGGAAGGCTAAGCGATGATTACTATTGCATCTTTGGCTGATCTACCTACTGAACTTGGTCCGACGGCAGTTACAATTGGAAAATTCGATGGCATACATCTAGGGCATCAGCAGTTAATTTTTGAAACCATCGAATCAGCTGAAGAGCATTCATTGGTACCATCAGTTATTACTTTTGATAGGCACCCGTTTTCGCTTTTGGACCCTGATGCGGAACCTGCTCCGCTAATTGGACAGCGTCAAAAACACTTTCTACTGCAAGAAGCCGGAATCGAACTTGTCTTGAATATGCCTTTCGATGACCAACTGGCTTCGCTCAGCGCTAAAGATTTCATCTCTCGAATATTGGTTGAGTCATTGCATGCCAAAGTAGTCGTTGTTGGCGAAGGTTTTAGATTTGGAGCTAATCAGCAAGGCGATGTGAATCTCCTTAGAGAGCTTGGTAAAGAGTTAGGTTTTGTAGTTCGAGTTATCCCGCATTTTGAGATTGATGGGGAAGTGGTTTCAACCAGCAGGATCCGAAACCTACTGCTCGAAGGAAATGTGTCCTTGGCAGCTAAGTTGCTGGGTCGATTTCACTCCACCACTGGACTTATCGAGCATGGGCTCAAGATTGGTAGAGAAATCGGTTTCCCAACAGCCAATATGGCTAGAGACGCTGAAGGATTCTTGCCTAAGGATGCTGTTTATGCTGGCTGGCTTTATGCAGATGGTGAAAGATACATGACTGCCTTATCTGTTGGCATCAATGAAACTTTTACTGCAGTTCCAAGGTTGTTGGAAGCTCACGTTCTAGATGTCACAGGCTTAGACCTCTATGACAAGCTGATTACCGTTGAATATGTTGAGTTCATCAGAGATGCAGCTAAGTTCAACGGAGTTGAAGACCTGGTTGCTGAGATCAACAGAGACTTGGACAAGATTAGAGCCATCCTTAGCTAACTGGGAGGGGTGGAACTCCACCTCAATCTCGGCTATGATTGTCAGGTTGCCGTGAACCGGCCGCGGATCCACATTGCTTTAGACACAAGGTTTATAGCGCCGCGCAGCGAGCCTCGAGAGGAAACGAAATGGCACTGAACGCTACTAAGAAAACAGAAATTATTACTGAATTTGCAACACACCCAGGTGACACCGGTTCTCCAGAGGTTCAGATTGCGGTTATGACTCAGCGCATCAAGGATCTAACCGAGCACCTAAAGGACCACAAGCACGACCACCACTCACGTCGTGGCCTATTGCTTCTAGTTGGTCAGCGTCGCCGTCTGCTTGGTTACTTGCAGAACGTGGACATTGCTCGTTACCGTGCGCTTATTGAGCGTCTAGGTCTACGCCGCTAATTGATTTTCATAAGATACCGCCTCACTCCTGAGGCGGTTTTCTTGTTTAATTGGATTATTCTCTAGATAAGAACAAAGGAAAAGACATGGATTTTGTTGGGGCAATCAAAGCTGGTTTTAGTAACTACGTGAACTTTAGAGGAACTGCGTCCAGACCTGAATATTGGTACTGGACTCTCTTCACTGTCTTGGCATCGCTAATTTCATCTTCAATTGAGATGGTTGTCCCGCTAGTTAGTATCTCTAGCCTGTTTTCGATGGCAACTCTTATTCCTTCACTGGCAGTTTCAGTCAGAAGACTTAGAGATGCCGGTTATTCATGGACGTGGCTTCTAAGTGTGCTGCCTGGCTTTGTCATCTTTATTGTTGGAATCGTCGGAATAGCACTGGCAGCTATGTCATCAGGTTTGCTAACTGATCCTTCGGTTTTGAACAATCAGGAGTTCTTACAATCAGCCGCTTTTCAAGACTTTGTTGCAAGTGACCCAGTAATTGGCTCTGCTCTTTTGGCGCTGGGTGGGTTTGTCCTAACCGGCATGGCTTCGTTGGTTGTGACAATCTTCCACATCATGCCTTCAAAGTCTTATGAACAGGGAAATAAGCGCCTGAAGCCGCAAACTCCTTTGATTTAGGCAAAATAAGCCCCTAGCAAACAAAACCTTCAACCTATAGGTGAATCTAGGGGGCTCTGGTAGGCTGGACTCGAGTCAAGACGGCAGGTTTGCTGGTCAGTGGTGGTGGACCTTGGGGCAAGTTACCCAAGATTTATTACTGTTGGCCAGAGCATCCCTCAAATAAAACGGGCAGATATTGCCGTGGACTCAAGCGCGTTCAAAACGCATCTATAAATCGTTTATGGGTGTTTGTCGCGCTTTCATTATGAAGATAAGAGGAGGGACCATGGAAGGTCCAGAAATCAAAGCACAAGAAGTAACCATCGACAACGGTAAGCACGGTAAGCGTGTTATTCGTTTCGAAACAGGTCGTCTAGCTCAGCAGGCACAAGGTGCAGCTGCAGTTTATATCGACGAAGAGACCATGTTGTTCTCAGCAACAACCGCTGGCAAAACCCCTAAAGATCAGTTCGACTTTTTCCCTTTAACTATTGATGTTGAAGAAAGAATGTATGCAGCTGGTCGTATCCCAGGATCGTTCTTCCGTCGTGAAGGCCGTCCATCAACTGAAGCTATTTTGGCTTGTCGTCTAATCGACCGTCCACTACGTCCATCTTTCCCAGATGGTCTAAGAAACGAAATCCAGGTTGTTGTTACTGTTTGGGCAATTCACCCAGACGAAATGTATGACGTATTAGCTATCAACGCTGCATCTATGTCAACACAACTAGCTGGTCTTCCATTCTCAGGTCCTATCGGTGCGGTTCGTGTTGCACTTATCGATGGTCAGTGGGTTGCTTTCCCTAAGCACTCACAACTAGAGCGTGCAGTATTCAACATGGTTGTTGCCGGTCGCGTAGTTATCGAAAATGGCAAAGAAGATGTTGCAATCATGATGGTTGAAGCAGAAGCTACTGAAGTTTCTTGGAACCTAATCAAGAACGAAGGCGCAACAGCTCCTAGCGAGGAAATTGTTTCTCAAGGTCTAGAAGCTTCAAAGCCTTTCATCTCTCAGCTGGTAAAAGCACAGGAAGCCGTTGCAGCCCTTGCTGCTAAGCCAACTGCTGATTACCCACTGTTTGCTCCATACACTGATGAGGTTTACTCAGCAGTTGCAGCTTTAGCTGAAACTGAACTAGGTACCATCTATCAGATCGCAGATAAGACCGAACGTCAGAATGCAGATGATGCACTAAAGAGTTCAGTCAAGGAAAAACTTGCTGCAACTTTAGATGATGCACAACTAAACCAGGTTTCAGCTGCATACAAGTCAGTAACTAAGAACGTTGTTCGTACTCGTGTTCTAAAAGAGGGTATCCGTATTGATGGTCGCGGTAAGCGCAACATCAGAAAGATTGACTGTGAAGTAGCAGTTATTCCTCGCGTACACGGTTCAGCTATCTTCCAGCGTGGCGAGACCCAGATCCTTGGTATCACTACCTTGAACATGTTGAAGATGGAACAGCAGATTGACTCTTTGTCACCTGTTACTTCTAAGCGATACATGCACAACTACAACTTCCCACCTTATTCAACTGGTGAAGTTGGTCGTGTTGGAACTCCTAAGCGTCGTGAAATTGGTCACGGTGCTCTAGCAGAGCGTGCTCTAGTACCAGTGCTGCCTTCTCGTGAAGAGTTCCCTTACGCTATCCGTCAGGTATCTGAAGCTCTAGGTTCAAACGGATCAACCTCTATGGGTTCTGTTTGTGCATCTACCTTGTCACTACTAAACGCTGGTGTGCCACTACGTGCAGCTGTTGCAGGTATTGCTATGGGTCTTATCTCTGACACCGTTGACGGCAAGACCGAGTATGCAGCTTTGACTGACATCTTGGGTGCTGAAGATGCTCTAGGAGACATGGACTTCAAGGTTGCCGGTACCAGTGAATTCATTACTGCAATTCAGTTGGACACCAAGCTTGACGGTATTCCAACAGAGGTTCTAACCGGCGCTCTATCTCAGGCTAAGGAAGCTCGTTTGAGCATTCTTGATCTGATGAAGGAAGCTATTAGCACTCCTGATGAGATGTCACCTAACGCTCCGAGAATCATCTCTGTGAAGATTCCAATTGACAAGATCGGTGAGGTCATTGGCCCTAAGGGCAAGATGATCAACCAGATCCAAGAGGACACTGGCGCAGATATCTCAATCGAAGACGACGGAACCGTATACATCGGTGCTGTTGATGGTCCTGCAGCAGAAGCTGCACGCGCCATGGTTAACGCAATTGCAAACCCACACGTACCAGAAATTGGTGAGCGTTTCTTGGGAACTGTAGTTAAGTTAGCTACCTTCGGTGCTTTCATCTCGTTGACTCCAGGTAAAGATGGTCTCCTACACATCTCTGAACTACGCAAGCTAGCTGGCAAGCGTGTTGAGAATGTTGAAGACGTCCTATCTGTTGGTCAGAAGATTCAGGTAGAACTTACCAAGATCGATGACCGTGGCAAGCTATCACTTTCACCTGTTGTTGAAGGCGAAGTTGCTGCATCTGACGAAGACGAAGAGTAAAAAACTTTCGAGATGACTGTAGTTCAATTCACTCTCGATCAACCCGAAATTGAGTTCACCGCTTCGGGAGGCAGTACGGTTCGCCGCACTGTCCTCCCAAGCGGTGTTCGCGTTTTAACAGAAAGCATGCCCAGCGCTCAAAGTGCTTCGGTTTCTTTCGCAGTGGCAGTTGGCTCAAGAGATGAAGTTGATGGCCATCATGGCTCAACTCACTTCCTTGAGCATCTGCTATTCAAAGGAACTAAATCTAGAACAGCGCTAGATATTGCGGTTGCATTTGATTCTGTAGGTGGAGCATCTAATGCTTCAACTGGTAAAGAACACACTTCTTACTACGCCAGAGTTCAAGACAAGGCAATTCCGGTTGCTGTTCAAGTTATCGCTGACATGCTCACCTCATCGGTTATTGATCCTGTGGAGTTTGAGAATGAGCGAACTGTCATTCTTGAAGAACTAGCGATGAATGATGATGATCCTCAGGATGTCGCTCACGAAGAATTCTTTGAAGCTGTTTTAGGAACCCATCCGTTAGGCAGACCTATCGGTGGAACACCTGAAACCATCAAAGCTGTTACCAGAGATGCCGTTTGGCAGCACTACCAAAAGAACTATCGATCACAAGATCTAGTTGTCACAGCAGCTGGCGGAGTGGACCACGATGCATTACTAGAACTGGTAACTGAAAATCTAGAACTTGCTGGTTGGGATCTGAACCTGACCGCAACCCCAAGGCCTTGGCGTGAACAAAGTATTGCAACTTTGGATGTTGCACCAACAGTGAAGGTCATCAACAGACCCATTGCTCAGGCAAACATTGTCTTAGGTTCACAAGGGCTAGTAGCAGGCGATGAACGTCGCTATGCAATGGCTATTTTGAACACTGTGCTTGGTGGGGGAATGTCTTCAAGGTTGTTCCAAGAGATTCGTGAGAAGCGTGGCTTGGCTTACTCGGTTTACTCTTTCAACCAGGGTTATAGCGATGCTGCTGCCTTTGGTTTGTATGCCGGATGTTCACCGCAGAAGGCTCCTGAAGTTATTAGGTTGATGCTGGCCGAGCTTGAGAAGGTTGCCACCGATGGCATTACCGAAGCTGAACTTGATTTAGCCAAGGGGAATATCTCTGGTGGTTTAGCTCTAAAGTTTGAAAGCACACAGGCCAGAATGTCTCGCCTAGGTGGGGCAGAACTTACCGATGGTGAGTTCATTGATCTTGATGAATCTTTGGCTCGTTACTCAGTGGTTAACCTTGTCGATGTTCAGGCTTTAGCTAAGTTGATGTCAGATGCTCCGAAGTCTTTTGTTGCTGTTGGCGATGTCAAAGAGTCACTATTTGATGAGTTTGTCTAGGCGATTGGTAAGTTTTATCTCATGACTATAAAAGTTGCAGTTGTTGGTGCAAGTGGCCGAATGGGTAAATTAGCCTTGGATATCATTCACGGTGCTCCAGATTTGGAATTGCATGCTGCTTTGGATTCAAAGAGTGAGCTAAGCCAAGTACTTGGCGCAGATGTAATCTTTGATGCAACCAGGTTAGAAGTAAGCAGACAGGTGGTTGACTTCGCTATCGCTAACTCAATCAAAGTATTAGTTGCCACCAGCGGTTGGTCACAGGGACTCTTGACTGAAGTTTCAGCCAAAGTTGGCTCTGGTGCAGTGGTTGTGATTCCTAACTTCTCAATAGGCTCAACTCTTGCTACTAAGTTTGCAGCGGAAGCTGCCAAGTATTTTGATTCAATCGAGATTATTGAAACCCATCACGCTGGCAAGATTGATTCTCCTTCTGGAACAGCGGTTAGAACAGCTGAACTTATTTCTGAAAGTAGAAAAGTTGCCGGCAAAGATCAGCCGCTTATTCCAGGTGTTGGGCAACAAGCACGTGGGGAAGTAGTTGCAGGAGTTCCAATTCACAGCCTTCGACTTGATGGAGTTTCAGCCAAGCAAGAAGTAAATCTTGGTGGCAAGGATGAAGTCCTAACCATTTCGCATTCAACTGGTTCGGTTCAGGCTTATGCGCTAGGAATCCTGCATTCAATAAGGTTTACTTCAACAGCATCTGGGTTGACCGTTGGTTTGAACAAGATACTCGGTATTTAAGAAATGACTTCAGCCAAACTCGGTGCCGTAATTATGTCGGCATTAGTTCTCATGTATTTAGCCCTGCTTGGTCAACAGGGATACTTGTTTATCACTCAAGCATCGTTAGTGTCCAAAGCAATGGGCTTCTTCATTTTGATACTTCCACTATTTGGTGCCTGGGGTATTTATAAGGAACTTAGGTTTGGGTTGGCTATCGAGAAGCTCGGTAAATCTCTTGAAACAGAAGGTGCTTGGCCAAGATTTGAGTTCAGCGTTCTGCCATCGGGGAGAGCAAACAAAGCTGAGGCCATGCTGGAATTTGAAAAGTATCGGATTGCGGCAACAAGTGAGCCGGATAACTGGAGATCCTGGTTTGCTCTTGGACTTATTTATGATGCCTGTGGGGATAGAAAACGCGCCAGAGGGGCGATGCGTAAAGCAATAGAGAGATCTAAAAGGTAGGCTTTTACCCGTGTCTGACATTATTTTTCGTAGCGACGTTACCGTCGAACTAGTTCGTTCTAGCGCTTCTGATAGCGATGTGCTTTTTGCTGCTCGAGTTTCTACCCAAGGTGAACAATCCCTTGAGGCAGCAGCTGCTCACACTGATGCTAGTGAAGATGAGAAGAAAAGCAAAGGTCTAATCAATTACTTGATGAGAGACCGTCACGGATCACCTTTTGAGCACAACTCGATGACTTTTTATGTTCAAGCACCTATCTTCGTTTTTAGAGAATTCCAACGTCACCGAATTGCTTCGTACAACGAAGAATCAGGCCGATACAAGGAACTGAGCCCAGTGTTTTATGTGCCAGGACCTGACCGTAACTTATTGCAGGTTGGTAAAACTGGTCACTATGAGTTCCTGCCAGGAAGTGCTGAGCAGATCGCGTTAGTTGAACAAGAGACCAGAACCACCTCTCAGCAGGCCTATGAGTCTTACCAGCGCATGCTTGAAGCAGGGGTTGCACGTGAAGTTGCACGTATTGTTTTGCCTCTAAACATCTACTCATCAATGTATGTGACTATGAACTCTCGTGCCCTAATGAACTTCCTAAGCCTTAGAACTAAGCGTGAAGGAACTCATTTCCCATCTTTCCCACAGCGTGAAATTGAGATGTGTGCTGAGAAGATGGAAGATTTCTGGGCAGCGCTTATGCCATACACATACAACGCTTTCAATGAGAACGGTCGTGTGGCTCCGTAGTCTTAGGTTTTACCTAATTCTTATTGACCACTAATCTTGTCCTATGTCGGAAAAACATAAAGATTTATTTGGTCAGGTGCTAGTTGCCTTAGTTACTCCTATGACTACAGATGGTGAAGTTGACTGGGCTGCAACCGAAAAGCACCTTGACTATGTCATTTCTAATGGTGCTGATGGCGTTGTTGTAACTGGAACCACAGGGGAGACCAGCACACTTACTGATGCTGAGAAGCTTCAGTTAGTCAAAGTTGGTAAGTCAGTATCTGCTGGAAGAGCCAAGATCATCACCGGTGGTGGCTCAAACGAAACCGCTCACGCTATTCAGCTATACAAGGCTTCAGAAGCTGCCGGAGCAGATGGTGTGATGATTGTCACCCCTTATTACAACAAGCCGACTCAAGCTGGAGTGCTAACCCACTTCAGAATGATCGCTGATGCCACTGATCTTCCAGTTATTTTGTATGACATTCCAGGTAGAACTGGTATTCCAATTCAGTTTGAAACATTCCTTCGTGCCGCTAAGCATCCAAACATTATGGCTATCAAAGATGCCAAGGGTGACTTCGCTCAAGTTTCCAGAGTTCTGAACGAAACTGATCTGCTTTACTTCTCAGGCGATGACAGCAACATTCTCCCTCACATCGCTATCGGTGCAACTGGCTTGATTGGTGTCACAGCCAACATTGCACCTAAGGCTTATCGTGATCTTGTTGATGCAACTAACCGCAATGATTTTGATAGTGCACTAAAAGTGCACACCGCATTAGAGCCGCTAGTTCGTGCAGCCATGACACACGTGCCAGGAACTGTTGCATCTAAATATATTTTGAATGGACTAGGTCTAATTGCTAGCCCACGAGTTCGGTTACCTTTAGTAGGTCCTGAAGAATCAGAAGCTGCTCGCATTGAAGCAGACATTGACAAGGTTGGCACTGTGCCTGGCTTGAACTTTACGAACTTCCGTCCAGATCGCAACGCAGCAGCCGGTGGTGCTCTGCCAAAGGTGGCTGGCACAACCAGATAGGTGTGCAGATGTTTGAAGCTCTACCAAATCCACCAGCTCTAAAAGCTGGAACCCTACGAATCATTCCCCTTGGTGGAATAGGTGAAATCGGTCGCAACATGACCGTATTCGAAATCGATGGCAAGCTACTTATCGTCGACTGCGGTGTTTTATTTCCGGAAGAACATCAACCAGGTGTTGACCTTATCCTTCCTGACTTCAACTACCTGAATGACCGTCTTGCAGACATCATCGGAATTGTCCTTACCCATGGTCACGAAGACCACATCGGTGGCGTGCCATACCTTTTGAAGATGCGCGCAGATATTCCAATGTATGGATCTGAGCTAACTCTTGCTTTTGTTGATGCAAAGCTAAAAGAACACAAGATTTTAGGTCACCAGTATGTTGTTCGCGAAGGAGATCGAAAGACTGTTGCTGGTTTTGATTTAGAGTTTATTGCCGTAAACCACTCAATCCCAGATGCTCTCGCTGTTGTGATTAGAACCGCTGGTGGTTCTGTTTTGCACACTGGAGATTTCAAGATGGATCAGCTCCCACTTGATAACCGACTTACTGACCTAAGAGCTTTTGCACGTATTGGTGAAGAAGGTCTTGATCTGTTCATGGCTGATTCAACTAACGCTGATGTTCCAGGCTTTACACCACTAGAAAAAGACATCGGTCCGGTAATCGATGATGTTATTTCTAGAACACCTGGCAAAGTGATTGTCGCTAGCTTCTCGTCCCATGTTCATCGTGTTCAACAAGTTCTAAATGCAGCGGCTGCTCATAACCGCAAGGTTGCTCTTGTTGGTAGATCAATGGTTCGTAACATGCAGATTGCATCTGATCTTGGTTATCTTGAAGCACCCAAAGATATTTTCATTGACTTCAAAGATGCCGATAGCATCCCGGAGAACGAAATTGTTTACATGTGTACTGGTTCTCAAGGTGAACCGATGGCAGTGCTTTCAAAGATGGCTAATAGCGAGCATCAGATAACCGTTGGTGAAGGTGACACAGTCATCCTTGCCTCATCGCTTATTCCAGGCAATGAAAATGCTGTTTATCGCGTAATCGATCAACTCACTCGTCTTCGTGCAAATGTAGTTCACAAGGGCAATGCCAAGGTACATGTCTCAGGACATGCGGCAGCAGGAGAGCTCCTCTACTGTTACAACATTTTGAAGCCGAAAAACGCGATGCCAGTTCACGGTGAATACCGTCACCTAATTGCTAATGGGGCATTAGCGGAAAAGACTGGTATACCAACAGAGCGAGTACTCATTGTCGAAGATGGTTGGGTTGTTGATCTAGTCGATGGTCGTGCTCAAGTTGTTGGTGCAGTTGAATGTGGGATGCTCTTTGTCGATGGTAAAACTGTTGGCAAGATCACCGAGGATGACCTAAAAGACCGCAGATTGCTATCTCAAGAGGGTTTTATCTCGATTTTTGCTGTTATGGACAAAGAAACAGGCCGAATCATTGTTGGTCCTGAAATTAGAGCTAAGGCCTACGCCGAAGATGACCACGTATTTGATGATGTTAAACCTTTGATTGAGAAGGCTTTGGGGGAAGCTGCCCAAGAAGGTATTAGGGATACCTACGCCATGCAGCAGGTTATTAGACGCACGATTGGCACCTGGGTTAACCGCAATCACCGCAGGAGACCTGTAATTATTCCCGTAGTCATAGAGGGTTAATAAGCCGCTGGCGTAACCTTTCCTGCCCTGCCTGACCTGTATTGACGGGGGTCGCTGTTATTTTGGAAGTCATGGCATCACGTAAACCAGCTAAAGCTCGCGGCAGGGTCGCACCCTCTAAGCAGAGTAAAGCTCCTAAAGCCCAAAGAGAGCGCCACAATTGGCTGCTTAGATCTATAGCTTGGGTATACCTTGCTGGTGCTGCAGTCATCGGTTGGTTGGCTCGTTCCCTAACTTCAGAAAAGATTGCTAAAGAAGATCGCCGAGACGGTGCACCTTTTGCACTGTTTTTACTTGGTGTTGCTGGAGCTATTGATACTTGGTTCTTCCCTGCAGATTTGAATGCCACTGACCCAAGCATCGCCAAAATTCTGAATGATTACACCGCTGGTTTACTTTTTGGGCGGCTGTCAGTAGCGCTACCAGTTGTCATGATTGTCTTCTCGATGTATTTGATGAGGCATCCATCAACCGTTAGAGATAACACCAGAGTTGGACTTGGTTGGGTTGTTCTCTTGATTAGCGTTGCTGGTTTCTTCCACATCTTTAGTGATCAACCTCAGCCCTCGACAGGGGTGCCAGCGTTAGCTGCAGCCGGTGGGCTTTTCGGTTGGCTCATAACTGTTTTGTTCATGAACACCATCACGGTTTGGGGTGCCGGGGCCGTTGTCGGAGTCCTAGCGATTGGTGCACTACTAATCATGACTAAGACCGCTCCTAATAAAGTCAAGGCGAGAATTGTTGAGCTTTATCATCACCTTTTCCCAGGTTCTGAAAAAGAGACTGAAGAAATAGAAGAAGAAGTAGACGATGCTTTTGATGGCACTAAGGTTCCTTGGTGGAAGAGATCCAAATCGACAGAAAAAGAAGCGTATGACACTCCAGTTCTAACTGGGGATGAAACTATGACTCTTGAAGAAATTTTTGATGTTCAGGAAGCGGAATCAAATACTCAACCCATTTCAGTTGTTGATGAGAATTTAACTGAACCAATTTCTGTCATCGCAGAAACAACAGTGTTAGAGCCAATCGAAACTGCTCCAGCCGCTGCGAGTGAGTCTGCTCCTGCCAAACCAAAGCGTAACTATGTATTACCACCGGCATCATTGCTAGTAGCCGGTACAGTACCAAAAGCAAAGACAGCAGCAAACGATGCTGTAGTTGAATCTCTGAACTCGGTTTTTCAGGAGTTCGGAGTTGATGCCAAGGTGAGTGGATTCTCCAGAGGACCGACAGTTACCAGATATGAAGTTGAAGTGAAACCTGGTGTCAAAGTAGAAGCTGTTACTCGTCTTGCTGGGAATATTTCTTATGCAGTAGCAAGCAACGAGGTAAGAATCCTCGCTCCAATTCCAGGTAAGTCTGCAATTGGAATTGAGATCCCCAATGTTGATCGTGAGACAGTCTCTCTTGGTGATGTTTTACGTTCACCTGTTGCTCAACAAAGCAAGCACCCGCTAACTATCGGTATTGGTAAAGATGTTGAAGGTGGTTACGTTGTTGCCAACTTAGCCAAGATGCCACACTTGCTAGTTGCTGGCGCAACCGGTGCTGGTAAATCCTCCTTTGTGAACTCCATGATTTCTTCTATTTTGATGAGGTCTAAGCCTGCTGAAGTGCGAATGGTTTTGATTGACCCTAAGCGAGTTGAGTTAGCTGCCTACGAAGGTGTTCCTCACCTAATAACACCGATTATCACTAATCCAAAGAAAGCCGCTGAAGCTTTGCAATGGGTCGTCAAAGAGATGGACGCTCGTTATGACGATCTAGCATCATTCGGGTTCAAACATGTAGATGACTTCAATAGAGCACTTGTAGCCGGGGAAGTCAAACTACCTGAAAACTCTTCAAGAAAATTACAGCCATACCCTTACCTAATGGTTGTAGTTGATGAGCTTGCAGACTTGATGATTGTTGCCCCTCGTGAGGTTGAAGATTCTATTGTTCGAATCACCCAGCTTGCACGAGCTGCTGGTATTCATCTAGTTCTTGCCACACAGCGACCTTCGGTTGATGTTGTTACAGGACTTATCAAGGCCAACGTGCCAAGCCGTCTTGCCTTCTCAGTTTCATCTTTGACTGACTCAAGGGTTATTTTGGATCAGCAAGGTGCTGAAAAACTTATTGGTCAGGGTGACGCTTTGTTCTCTCCGATGGGGACAAACAAACCGATGCGTGTTCAAGGTGCTTGGATAACTGAAGGTGAATTAGCTGCCATTGTTACTCACGTAAAGAACCAGATGCAGCCGGAGTATCGCCAAGATGTCAACGAGGTAGCCACTAGGAATGTTGTCGATGCAGATATCGGTGATGACTTAGAGGTTCTCTTGCAGGCGGCTGAACTAATTATCTCTTCACAGTTCGGTTCAACTTCCATGTTGCAAAGAAAACTAAGAGTTGGATTTGCTAAGGCTGGTCGACTAATGGATCTCTTGGAATCAAGAAACATTGTTGGACCTAGTGAAGGGTCTAAAGCTCGAGATGTGATGGTTCGCCCTGAAGATTTACCAACCGTTCTCGCACAGCTCAGAGGTGAAACCGGAAGCAAAGCTAGTGCTCAACTTACACAGGCAGCAGCTGTTGTTGATCAAGGTGCGGGCGACTTCGCAGACTTTGTTCCACCAGCTTCAGACGATGATGAAGATGATGGCGACGCGTGGCAGCTAACCGGAAGAAAATAGGAAGAGACCGCAAATGTTGAATGCTGCAAACTTAGTAACTATCGCAAGGATTGTTATCGCGCCAGTATTTCTCTGGTTCCTCTATGCCTACTATTTGCCTGGTGAGACTGTTGGTTGGTATTTGTTAGCGGCATTCATCGCCATCGCTGCCACAGATGGAATTGACGGTGCAATTGCTCGAAGGAGCAACACCGTCACTAAGTTAGGCAAACTCCTAGATCCGATTGCTGACAAGGTTTTACTCGGTGGAACATTTATAGTGCTATCCATGTTGAACGTCATGCCATGGTGGGCAACAATTGCTATTCTGATTCGTGAAGTTGGTATGACTGTTTATCGACTAATAGTGGTGCGAGACAAAGTTATACCTGCATCGAGTACTGGAAAGCTAAAAACTGTTTTTCAGGCAATTGCTCTCGGCTGGGTTATTTCGCCACTGAATCTAATGATGTTCAACCCAGATTTCGACATCGGCTTTGGACTGATCTATGGTGCAGTGTTTCTAACCTGGTACTCAGCGATCAAATACATCAGAGAGTCAAGATAAATGTCTGCAGCTGATCTGCTTAAACAACTTGAAGATAAAGGCTTGAAACTTGCGCTTGCTGAATCACTTACCGGTGGATTGTTGTGTAGTGAGTTTGTTTCAGTTGCTGGTGCATCAAATGTTGTTTTGGGTTCTGTCGTTGCATACCAAACCGGACTCAAAGCTTCAGCCCTTGGGGTAAATTCTCAATTGCTTGAATCTAATGGTGCAGTTGATCCAGAAGTAGCCGTGCAGATGGCTGAAGGAATACGTTCGAGAATGTCATTGCAACTGTTACTTGCAACAGAGAGCGTGATCGGCGTTTCAACCACTGGTGTTGCAGGTCCCGATGAGCAAGATGGTAAACCGGTTGGTACGGTATTCATCGCAGTTTCGGGTAAGCACGGGGTTAAGGTATGGGAAGAGCATTTTGAAGGGGATAGGTCCGCTATTCGAAACAAAAGCGTTTCAGTGGCGATTGCACATATTGGGGAATACTTAGCCCGTTAGTCTGGTTATTCATAATGTGAAGGCAATCTGCCCAGATTGAATTCCAAGGTAACTTTCAGCAATCTAAGACGAAAATGTCATTAGAAGCAGGTATGTTATTTCTACGGGAAAGCAATTTCCCGGCAGGTTCCAAAAGATGGTTCTTGCAGCTCTATTGAAAGGAGGCCCTAAATGGCTCTAGTTCGTCAAGAAATCGGTGATGTGCTTCGTGACCTCCGCCAACAGAAGGGACACACCCTTCGTCAGGTAGCATCCCGTGCAGCAGTTGCATTGGGATACCTCAGCGAGATCGAGCGTGGCCAAAAGGAAGCGTCTTCAGAGATCCTTGCTTCTGTGGCCTATGCCCTAGATGTTCCAATCTCGCAGATCATGCGCCTGGTTGCAGAGCGTTTTGAAGCGGTTGAGACCGTTGTCATTCCAGACACTGTCCCAGTCGAGTTCGTAACTAGTTACGATTCACCAAGCTTGACCAATTCCCGCTAGGAATTGGCTATGGAACCCCCGAGGCAATGCTTCGGGGGTTCTTTTATTTAAGACTTGCGGGTCTTGTTAGCAAGCATTTAGAGGCTTCTCGGGTTATCGTCTAACCGTGCGACTAAGCGACTTTCAAACACTGATGGCTAATGAGTTCGGGGCAGCCTATGCGGCTGTTCTGCTTCGGGATTTAGCCCTAATTGAGCTAGGGGATCTCACCGGCCAAAAGGCACTGGATGCAGGGTTTGACCCCAGAGAAGTATGGGAGTCCATTTGTAAGGCTCAAAATGTCCCAAAAGAGCGTTGGCACGGTTTGAACAAAAAGCCGAAAGATAGACACGCCGAATAGATTTTTATTCGTAATTATGTTCGGATATTGTTAGACTATCCACAGTTGAGTTTTTGATAGAAGTTATCAACAATTCAACGGAACACTCCCACCAAAGCAGTGTTCCTTCGTAGTGTCATGACAGCATAAAACCAGTCGCCAAGGCGGCAGAAAAGGAACGGCAATGCCATCAGCATCAGATCGCGACAAAGCGCTAGACACTGCGCTCGCACAAATTGACAAGCAATTCGGAAAAGGCTCAGTAATGAGACTTGGCTCGGATGAAAGAGCTCCAGTTGAAGTTATCCCTTCAGGTTCCATCGCATTAGATGTCGCCCTGGGTATTGGCGGTTTCCCTAAGGGGCGAATCGTAGAGATTTATGGACCTGAATCTTCAGGTAAGACCACAGTTGCACTGCACGCTATTGCAAACTGCCAGAAGGCCGGTGGAATAGCTGTCTTCATTGACGCGGAACACGCCTTAGACCCTGAGTATGCAAAAGCACTCGGTGTGGACATTGATGCTTTGCTAGTTAGCCAACCTGACACAGGTGAGCAAGCTTTAGAAATTGCTGACACATTGATTCGTTCTGGATCGATTGACATCATCGTTATCGACTCTGTTGCAGCTTTGGTACCGAGAGCTGAAATCGAAGGTGAAATGGGAGACTCACACATGGGTCTACAGGCTCGTCTAATGTCTCAGGCATTGCGCAAGCTAACCGGTGTTCTAAGCAACACCAAGACCACTGCTATTTTCATCAACCAGTTGCGTGAAAAGATTGGTGTCTTCTTTGGATCTCCTGAAACAACTGCAGGAGGAAAAGCCCTTAAGTTCTATGCCTCTGTTCGTCTAGATGTTAGACGCATCGAAACTCTAAAGGATGGCCAGGAAGCAGTCGGTAACCGCACTCGAGTCAAGGTTGTCAAGAACAAGATGGCACCACCTTTCAAACAGGCTGAATTCGACATCATTTATGGAGTTGGTATCTCTCGCGAAGGAAGCTTGCTCGACTTCGGTGTTGAACAAGAGATTGTCAAGAAATCTGGCGCTTGGTACACCTACGAAGGTGAACAGCTTGGTCAAGGTAAAGAGAATTCAAGAAACTACTTGATCGAGAACCCTGCAGTGGCTAATGAAATCGAACAGAAGATTAAGTCAAAGCTCGGTATCGGAGTTCCACGAGCAGTCGCAGATCTTCCTGTAGAAGAATCCACAGAACTTAAAGCTGTAAACGACTAGTTATGGATATCGAGCAGATTCTAAAGGAAGCTGCGGAGTCAGGGAATGTATCTAAATATTCTTTGAAATCTGTCGACTCTTTGGAAGAGGATGTTCGCCAGGCACTTCTGAAAATGATTGCACGCGGAGGCAAATCCTCCACCGCTCTTAGAACAGCACTGATAGCTAAAGAGTTTCCAAGAGAAATTGTCGATCAGGTTATCACTCGTTTCATTGAAGTGTCTCTAATCGATGACTTCGCATTGGCAAGAGATCTCGTTGAGCTTGCGGTTACCCGAAAAGCTAAGGCCAAATCGGTTATCGCTCGAGAACTTGCTGAAAAAGGGTTACCCAGAGAAGCTATAGATGCGGCTGTAAGTGGCATCGATCAGGATTCTGAGCTTGAAGCCGCTAAGTCAATCGCTGAGAAGAGAATGCGCCAACTTCTAAAGCTTGAGCCTGATGTTAGACAGAGAAGGCTTGCTGGCTTCCTGTCTCGTAAAGGTTATTCAAGCCCTGTGGTTTGGGCTGCAGTGCGCTATGCGACTGAACAACTGACCTAATTAGGTCTAGTTGGCTAAAATTGGTGAAATGACCACCAAGACACGCAGCTACGAGGTAAAGACCTTCGGCTGTCAGATGAATGTTCACGACAGTGAGCGGTTGTCAGGCCTACTCGAAGAGGCTGGCTATGTTCCGGCATTAGCTGGGGTCGACGCAGATGTCTTGGTGTTCAATACCTGTGCTGTTCGTGAGAACGCGGACAACAAGCTTTATGGCAACCTGGGGCAGTTGTATGAACGCAAACTCGAGAACCCTGACTTTCAGATTGCGGTCGGTGGTTGCCTCGCTCAGAAAGATAGAGACGTAATTGTTTCTAAAGCTCCTTGGGTCGATGTTGTTTTTGGAACTAACAATATTGGATCCCTTCCAGCCTTGTTAGACAGAGCAAGACACAACGACGAAGCACAGATTGAAATACTCGAAGCTCTAGAGACCTTTC
>Ga0209088_10000537_pt1 | contig 26464 bp, 50 predicted proteins | sample S_140625_EF_Meta_FD_187324 | JGI IMG/M metagenome (GOLD analysis project Ga0209088, IMG submission 187324) | Freshwater microbial communities from Lake Simoncouche, Canada to study carbon cycling - S_140625_EF_MetaG (SPAdes) (version 2) | ecosystem: Environmental > Aquatic > Freshwater > Lake ... | reverse complement strand
GAACTGACTGCTACCTTGAACGACCTTTCTCTTGACAATAAAGATAAAGTAGATGTCGAACTTGATGATGATGGTGTTCAAATACTTTCTATTCTAAAAGATTCACCGACTTCAAACTCGGTTCATATAGATAGCACCGAGTGGTCTAAAAAGCCTCGTATTGCCACTTTCAGCTCTATTACGAAAGCAATCAACGAAGAAGAACGCTATACCTTTTCACCTTGGTATGTTCCTGATTCACTTGATGCTCATGGCGAGTGGAGTGACCGCCAAGAAGTTCAGCAAGCGTTCTGGAAGTATCTAAACCAAGATGACCGCGACATCAGACTTCAGCACAATACTGACATCGTTGCAGGTCAGTGGGTTGAAGGTGCAACATGGCCTTATGAAGTAACTGTGCCAGTGAAACATCCCGAGGGTGATACCGAATACACATTTCCTGCTGGCACACCATTTCTAGGTATTATTTGGGAACCTTGGGCATGGGAGCTTATCAAACAAGGTGAGATTCGAGGTCTAAGCATTGGTGGGACTGCTAATCGTTTCGCTGCTGACCTTGAAAAGTCTGACGATGATGCAACTGGTCGAGTATCTTTCTCGAAAATGATTCACGAAATCGATGGCAAATGGCATCTGTTCTCGCAAGATGGCAAAAAGCATTTAGGCGAGTTTGATAGCGAAAATGCTGCTCTTGAACGTGAAGCTGAAATCAACCGCATCAAACATATCAAGAAGTCTGCACCTTTCATCATGCCAAAAGACTTCCTTGGCAACATTGAAATCTCAAAGCATGCAGCATACATTACTGAACCTACCAAAGAGGGTCTAGCTGCTGAGCTTTGTGAACTTATTGGTGAGGTAGTAGCTTTCCGATTTATTGCTCAAGGATTCCATTGGAATGTTACTGGTGTAGATTTTTATCAGTTTCATAAACTTTTTGGCAAGATTTATGAAGATGCAGATTCAAGCATAGACCCTATCGCTGAAAGTATTCGCAAACTAAACTACGACGCTCCTTTCAGACTAACCGACTTCAACTGTTCGATTGCTTCAATGGTGATTCCTGAAACAAATGATTCTGGACTAATGAGCCAAATTCTTTATGTTGCTAATGAGCAGTTGCGAGGATGCCTTTCTAAGTCGTTTGCTTTAGCTGATTCTCTAAATGAGCAAGGTATCGCTAATTTTCTTGCTGAGCGACTAGACCAACACTCAATGTGGCAGTGGCAGTTGCGAGCTATTATTGGTGATGCGGTTGCTGATGCTTACGAAATCGATATAACTGCTCTAACTGCAACTATGGTTCAAAGTTTTGAATCACATCTTTCAACTGAACCTGTTATGGAAGGTGTTTATAAAGAAGCAAAAGTAGGCAGTATGGTTTCTTGGAACTCTTCAGGTGGAACTGCGAGAGGCAAGATTGAACGAATCATCAGAGATGGAAAATACAATGTTCCTGATTCTGACGTGACTGTTTCTGGAACTGAAGATGAACCTGCTGCTGTTATTAGAGTTTATCGCAATGATGAAGCGACAGATACTTTAGTTGCACATAAACTCTCAACTCTATCGGAATAGGACTTTTATGCTAATCCCTTCAAGTAGACCACTAACTTTTTCTAGTGATGCTTTTCAAAAGCATTTAGGTGACCAGCACGACCAAACTTTTCATGGTGGCAAAGGTAGGTCTGAAGCATATCGCAAACTTGCCATTCAGCGTAAAAAAGATATGAACGCAGGTAGAGTAAAGCGAGCAATGCCTCGTGATAGTAAAGGTCGAGTAATCTGCCCTGAAGCAACTGGCGGTTATAAAGCAGGGATTCCTGAAGTTGTCAATATCGACAAACAAGGCAACTTTGTTGATGGAGAGTTAACTAAAGATTCCTTGACTCCTGAAAGTTCGCTTTGGCATCATCTTGTTCCTGCCGAAGGTGGCGGTTATCGAGTTAGCGATGAGCGAGCAAAACTTCATCGTCAAATTGTAGAAGAAACTACCAGAGGTGTTCCTGTGTCTGAAGACCCAACTTTCTTTATGCTTGGTGGTGGTCCAGCAGCAGGAAAATCAACTGCACTAAGGTCAGGCATCGCTCCTGGTGTTCCTGACCCAGATAGTCGTCAGGCTGTTGTGGTAAATGCTGACAATGTAAAAAGTGATTTACCTGAGTTTGAGCGAATGCGGAAAGGTGATGATGCTGGTTTTTATAATGCTGCCGCCTTTGCTCACGAAGAATCTTCGATGGTTGCAAAACAAATTCAATCTCAAGCAATCAAAAATAAGCAAGATGTAATCCTTGATGGCACTGGCGATTCAAGCCCCGATAAGCTTGGTAAGAAAATTACTGAAGCTGAAATTGGTGGTTATAAAGTTAGAGGAGTTTACTTTACTATTCCCACAGCGGAAGCATGGGAGCGTTCAAAAGCACGAAGCCTAAAATCTAGCGAGCGTCGTTTCGTGCCTAAAGAAGTTGTTTATGATACTCACCGAGATGTTTCAAATACCTTTGCAGTTGCTGCAGAAAATAAAATGTTTCAAGGTGGTATTATGTTGATTGACTCATCGGTAAAAGGTGCTGCTAAAATTATTGGACAGTCGGATGCAAGTGGAAATTTTATAGTTGCCGACCAAGCTGGCTACGATGCATTCTTAGAAAAAGGTAATGAGTAATGATAAACTCTGATGATTTAGTAAAGTTACAACTTGCTGCCGCAAAAGGTTTGCCTATTGACCTAAGCGGTGTGCCAATTACAGCAGAAACTGCCGATGCCTTTGGAAGACTAAAAATTGAGCTAGAGCAAGCCCCTGAAGGTTCAATGATTGAGATTCCTTACGAGTGGTCTGAACCAGAGGCTTATAGAGGTTTGATTGAAGCAACTTATGCTGCATGCGGTGAACCTAGAGGTATCGAAGAACTAAATGCTGAAGATTTAGCAAATGGCAAAACGCCTATCACCTTCAGATAAAGCCCTGAGAGCCATTACTGAGCGTGATTGGCAAAATCAAGTTCACAGGTTAGCTTTCAGTCTTGGTTGGAAGTATTATCACGCTCCAGATAATCGACCTGTAAATGGCAGGATTCAAAAAGTTGTTGCTGGCTTCCCTGACCTTGTTTTAGTAAAAGATAGTCGTCTTATTTTTGCCGAACTAAAACGAGAACTAGGTGTAGTTGCTGATGCTCAAATTGATTGGTTGACTTCTTTAGAAGCAACTGGTGCAGAGATTTATATCTGGCGACCGTCACAGATGCGAGAAGTTCAAGAAATCCTTTCAAAATAGCTCGAAAAAAGTTGTCAATTTTATTGATACTAAAAGTGATTCGTGTATGATAGAAAATGGCAAGCAGCCACCCTCACTAAAAGGAGTTCTATCAATGCCACTAAAAGATGTTCTAGTAAAGCCAACTAAGGCAAAGCAATCAACTTGGTTCGACATCATTTCTCAGCAACTAGATAAAGAAGACCTTGACTGGCTTATGGATTGCATGAAGAATAAGCATGACTTTTCGGGAGTCTACATCTCTGAAAAATTGACCGAAGCAGGATACGCTGTATCTTCGACTACTATCAATAAGCTCAGAAAGTCGCTCTAATGGCAACCCTGAGAGAACATCTCACCATTCCAACCATAGATGAACCCTCACCGAGTCGACCATTTATTCGAGCAACAGAGTTTGATGGTAGTAAGGGATTTATTCAAACTGAGCCTTTAGCCTCAGCACCTCGCTTTGAAGAAGTTCTTGAAATGTTTGGCTATGACCCTAAAGAAGTCAGAATCGTGGGAACTCTCAAAACCTCGAAATGGCAGCAGCGTGAAGATGGTGAGTGGCTTCACTCATATCGTTTTGCCATTGCTCCTGCTTCAACAGCTAACCTTGACGATGTGTTGAAGAGCATTTCATCTCGAAGATTCACACCAAGTAAGTCGGAAGGAGATAGTGTTTTTCACTGGCTAGCTGGCGACCTTCAACTTGGCAAAGTAGATGGAGATGGAACTCAGGGAGTTGTAGATAGGGTCTTAGCCTCTATTGATAACAGTGTGAAGCAACTAAAAGTCCTTCGTAAGACAAATCCTATAGGCATGGTTCACCAAGCTTGGCTTGGCGACTGTGGTGAGGGAAATGTTTCTCAGGGCGGTAAATCTATGTGGCGAACTGAACTAACTATCACCGAGCAATATCGACTTTTCCGAAGACTTGCTCTTTACGCTGTAGATGCTTTTGCTCCACTAGTCGAGAGATTAGAGATTGATGTGGTAAATGGTAATCACGATGAAGCTCAGCGACTACCTGTAGCCACAAGAGCAGATGATGGTCATGCAACCGAAGCCATGATTGCACTGTCAGACGCTTTGCAACTAAACCCTGCTTCTTATGGTCATGTTCAAATCTATGTTCCTAATCGTGATGAAATGGCTTTGACTCGACAGGTTGGTAATTCGGTTATTACTCATGCTCACGGCAACCAGTGGGCTAAAGGCAAAGCTTTTGAATGGTGGGCTGGTCAATCGCTCAACAATCAATCAGCTGGAGCTGCCGACTTTTTGCTACATGGTCACAATCACGAAATGCATATGCGAGCCAAAAAAGAGCGTGTAGTTATCTGTGTTCCAACTTTTGAATCAGAGTCTACTTACTGGAAACATCGTCATGGTGATGTTGCTCGAACTGGTGCTTTGGTCATGCTGACGAACCAGAAAGCATTTAGTCACCTTTCAATCGTCTAACATCGGCGTTGCGATAATTAGCAAGTAGTTACTTTTTGTGATACTAATTCTAGACCAAAAGGTTCTAGGGCTTGTTATGGCTTCGTCATCGACTCAAAACCATACATGGCAGTCGATGCACAAGGGTTCGATTCCCTTCAAGTCCACATGAAGAAAAAAATCGCTAAACTAATTTTCGTTGCTACAGCTATTGCAATGGCTTCAATGCTATTTGCAACTGCTCCTGCTTATGGAAGCACCACCTCAGACTATAACTCTAAAGTGGCTGCTGCCAAAGCCAAGATTGCTCAAGTTCAAACTCAACTTGATGCTGCTAAAGCTCAACTTGACGCTCTCAAAAACTCTTCCAATGCCGAAGCTCAGTCGCTTGCCGAAGCTCAAAGCGAAGTCACGCTTGCCGAAGACGCTTTAGATGCTGCTGCTCTGGCTTACTCAAATGCTAGTTCAACCTACGATGTTGCTTTTGCTGAGCAAGCAATTGCTGAAGATGCTTTCAATGAAGCAGTAATCGCAACCAATTCAGCAATCGACTCTCTGGAATCAACTTACGCCATCTACGAAGATGCTGCTCAAGCATCGACTACCGCTCAGTCAGAGATGGCTACTGCTCAGTCAAACTACGACAATAGTGCTATCACTTCTGGTTCGACAACTGCTACTGCTGGTCTTCGAGCCGACATCTACACAGGAATCAATTCACAAGGCAATCCACCTCAGCGTTCTGATTCTGCTTATACCTTCTGCAAAACTATCACTGTAACTCACATTGATAGAAACTGGGGCAATGGCAACATTGAAGGTTGCGGTGGCGACTATGTAATGATTCACTATCGAGGATTTATCACCTACCCTTCGACCACTCAAGTCTTTTTCTATGCAGCTGCTGACGATGGTTTCTTCATGAGCATCGCTGGTCAGCCAGTTATCAACGACTGGTCGCTCAAAGGTTGCGGTGGCAATACCGCTGGTCTTTTTAGCTTCACTGCTAATCAGTCTTACGAGATTGACGCTTGGATGTATGAATGGGGTGGTGGAGCTTGTAACACTCTTTACTATCAACCAATCAACTCTGGTCAGTGGAGCATCGCTCCTGCTGCCTTCTTCAGTCAGCAAGCTAAAGCAACTACCACCAAAGACCTAGCTTTGAAAGTAATCCTCGACCAGAAAACTGAGGCTTTCGTATCGGCGGTTGCGTCTGAAGAGTTAGCAGTTGAAAACTATTTTGCTGCTCAGGAGCTTTACGATTCCAAAGTGTCTAATCTGGAATCAAAGCAATCAATCTTGACAACTAAGCAATCTGCTCTTGAAGCAGCTGACCTCGCTGCATCTAACGCTGAGTCGCTCTGGCAATCCAATAGCGATACCTATGCTGATAAAAATGCAATCTTGGTTAGTCGCAAGAGTCGATACTCAGCTGCTTACGCTGCGATTGAAACCAAAGCAAGCGAAGTCAGCACTCTAGAAGCCAGCTTGGTCGCTGCTAATGCTGAGTTGGCTGCCATCCCTAAACCAACTACTCCTTCTAAAACTACCAAGAAGGTGACTTCAAAAGCATCGGTAGTGACCAAGGTAGTTGCTCGACCAAAGTTTGAACCTATCCCAAAACGGTAACCCCAACAGAAGAAGAATCAATTCCTCTGTTGGGTAACCTCTTTCAAGGATTATCTGACCTACTAGGAGCATTGGGAATGATTGGGGCAGACCTACCGCCAGAGGTTCGTGAGAAAGCTCAAAAAGTCGTTATCTCAGCAATCATTGTTGGTCAAGTCGCTCAACTAGCAACTGCTTCAGCTTTGAACGCTGCTAAAGCTCCTTCGACAATAAGGAAAGAATAGTGAAAAAATTTCTGAATGACCTCATTGGTCAAATTTGGACTCTTCTTGGTATGTTCACCGCATGGGTGGTTCTCGAAGGTTCAGCAAAAGAAGTCATTGGTTGGTGCATTTTGATAACCACTGGTGTCTGGATGGCTACTTATTGGCTCAGAAAAGACGAGTAAGCAGTCGGCGTGTCTGAGAATCATTCTCAAAAGTATCTTGAAACCATTGACTTGTGGATAAAAAACGGCTTGCTGAACTCACACCTAATGACATAGGTCGAGATGTTGGCATTGACATTGGCTGGCAACAAATCGAGAAAGGCAAGCTCACCGACTACTATGGTTCAATGGATGAAGAACTCAATGCAATAGTTGCTGTCGAGCTTGATAGCAATTTGACTTTCTTTTTGCCACCAAACTCAAGTGTTTTTATAAACGATTAGTCGTCTAGCTCTTCACCGCATTGAACACAAACTTTTATCTGACACCAATCGCATTCATCACAGTCTAAGAATCGCCACTCTCGATGCTTGCAGCTGAAAAGCAAACTAAATAGTTTTGTCATGCTTAGACCCTTCAAGGTCTTGAATGTAGACAACCTCTGTGCCATGAGTATTGAAAGCAACTAAGAACCCCAAAGCATCTCGTCTGATTATGTCTTGAGCGAGCAAGAGTTTGAGGATTCGTTGCTGTTCCTCGTAAGCCCCAAACTTACGCATACGCTCTAGGTCTTGAGTATCGGTCACTTATCTTCTCCTTTGATAATCGCAACTGCATCGTGAACAAAAGCATCCCAGTCTGGGTCGCCTTGATAAGCCATGCTTTCAAATAGGTCAATGATTCGTTTCCGTTCTTGAACTACACCAAGTTTTCGACCAACTTCTTTGCCAGCTTCACGCCACCGCTCAAGTTCGGCTTCAGTTTCACGCCACTCTTCTGGGTTGTAATCAGTCATCGTTCTTCTCGATTCTTTCAATCACTTCATAAGGTCGAAGAATCCAAGAGCGATGTCCTTTAGTTTTTTCAAAGGTCGCTTCTTCTTCAATGAACTTTAGGATTCTTGTTCGCTCAGAGAGAACTGCTTGACGCTTATAGTCTTCCAATAAAGCTCGACTCATGACAAAAGTTTCTGAATCAGCAAACTCTTTGAAAATGGTTTCAAAAGTTTTCACTTGTTCTCTCCTTTGATAGCTTTCATGGTGTCATCGAAGTCTGCATAATCATCTGCAACCCAAGCTTCGAGTAGCTTTACGATTCGAGCGTTTTCTTTTGTTTTTCCTTGAAGCTCAAAGAATCTTTGAATCACTGCATCACGCCTACGCATGTAGTCAATGCCAACAATCCAAAAGTTGAAACGACCCTTATTCCATTTCTCTAACAGCATCTTTTTCCCTTTCTATTAGTTTGATACAAGTTTGAAGTTCAACACATTCATAGCAATCGCAACTTGCTGTGTGAAGTCTTGACTTGAGTAACTCAAGGATGCTTAGACGAGTTTCTGCTGCTCCTTGTTCTTTTCCAATGAGGAAGTTCCGCAAGTAGGGGTTATCGATTGGCGAAGGCATAAGCAATTTTTTCTTTCAACTCTTTGAACTGCTTTTTGATTCTTGGTTTGATAAACCACCAGTAACGATTTTGTATGAGTCGTATCTGCCATCTCAAAGGAGTCCAATAAGGTTTGGCGCGATGTCTAGCTTTTGATTTCACGAGGTTCTTCTGCAACTGATTCAATCATGGCTTCCATGATGTCGAGATAAAGCTTGTAGTAATCATTTTCATCGCCACTTGGCTTTTCTTTGACTAGCTTTAGAATCTTTGTTCTCAAAGCAATTCTTCCTTCATGCCAACCAGCCTTATAAGCCAAGTTACTGAGTTGTTGAAATTCATTCATCATAAACTCCTTCTGCAATGTCTTGGTAAAGGTCAGGTAATAAATTATCTAGCCAGTTATCTGCTCGACCTTCAATTTCTTTTACAACCAAATCCCACTGTTCGTCAGTGAGCTTTTCACCTGTATTTTCTTCAATAAACTTTTTAGTGAGAAAATCAAAGTCAAGATTTACTTTAGTTTCCATTTTTCCCTTTCTTGATTTTTAGACTATCAATATAAAGCAAAGACATTCCCAAATAGATTGAAAAAGCAAAACTAACTATGACTAGCCAACTTAGTTCTGGACTCATTTCAATTATCTCCTTCTTCAATAACTATCCACTCTTTACCATTTCCAACTACTTCTTTTACCACATAGCTTTTATCTGCTTGAGCATTAGCTACTGGCAAGTATTTGATAGCTAACTCTTCATCATCCCAAACAAAGCAGTTATATGGCACTTTTTTGAGTTTTTGGTCATACCAACCATAAGCCGTTCGCCCGACATCAAAGTCCCACCAAGGCATCTTTTCTCCTTTCACCTACATTCTAAATATAGTCTAAATGCCCTAATAAATAAACCATTTATTGAATAAGTTTTGCTCTGAGTTGTTTTGGGCGTGTCTAAGGCTACTTAGATTGAAAATGTTCGTATCTTTGATACTGAACCAAAGGAACACGATGGGTAGACCAACCAAAAAGCTTGTAAATCTAGAAGTGCTTGAAACTTCTGGAGTCGACAGGGCTGCTCACTTACACGATGGTTTCCTAGTAATGAAAAGTGCCGAAGAAGCACTTCCAGAAGCCCAACCGCAAATCGCTAAGGGCAAAATTGAGGAGAATAGTTTGAACTCTACACAAGAGCAAATTGACCTCGCAGTATCCAAGGCAGTAGATGGTTACGAGGAAAAGGTCGCAGGACTCGAAGCAGCTCTAGAAGCAGCTAAGAATCAAGCAGCTGACCTCGCAATGAAGCTTGAAGAAATTCAGGCTATGCAAACTGGCGAAGAAGCTGTCGAGATGGGCTACAAAATGTCCGATGAAGTAGCTATGGCTATGGAAGATATGCCTGATGAGGTTGCCAAGAGCATCAAAGCTCTACCAGCCGAACAGCAAGAGGTTATGGCTATGGTTTTCAAAGCCCAGTCAGCCGAACTTCGCAAAGAGCGTGACATCAGACTCGATGGCGAAGCTATCGCCAAGTCGAAAGAAACTTTCAAGAGCGTAGGAATTGACCACGAAGTGGTTGCTCCAGCTCTCCGCCGACTAACCGCAGTAGATGCTGAACTAGCTAAGACTGTTGAGAGCGTTCTTCTCGCAGCTGACGCTCAGATGTCAGAATCAGGTTTGCTCAAGGAGTTCGGCACTTCATCAACTTCCAGCACCAACTCGGTGATGGATGAGGCTCGCAGCCTCGCTAAGTCGCTTGTCGAGAGTGGCGTAGTAAAGACTATCGAGCAGGGTGTTGAGCATGTGCTTGACAGCAACCCTGAACTCGCTAAACGATACGCACAGGAAGGTGCTAACTAATGGCTTTTGAATATGTAGATTCACAGCACAAAATTTCACTTGCTGCTACCGCCGACCTATCGGCAAAGCAGTATCATGTTGTAAAGGTCGCAACTGGCGGAACTACTTTCGCTGCTGCAATCACCGACATTCCACTAGGTATTCTTCAGAACGCTCCAACTTCGGGCAAGACTGCTGAAGTTGCTATTTCTGGTGTATCAAAGGCTGTAGCAAGTGCCGCAATCACAGCAGGTGCTTTGGTGGGCATCACTGTAACCACTGGTCGAGTCAAGAGCATCACTGCTGGAACTGACACCACTCAGTATGTTCTTGGAACAGCACTAACCGCAGCTACTGCAGCTGGTGACATTATCACCATTCTGTTCGACTGCAAATCCCCTTCAAGAGCTGCGTAAGGAATAAGGTAAAAATAAATGCCACAGCCATCCATCAATCAGGTTCACGTCGATGCGATTCTAACGAACGCTTCGGTAGCCTACATTCAGTCTGCTGATAACTTCATTGCTACGAAGGTATTCCCTATCGTTCCAGTGGACAAGCAGAGCAACCTATACTTCAAGTATACCAAGGAAGACTGGTTCCGTGACGATGCACGACTTCGTGCAGATGGTTCAGAAGCAGCCACCTCAGGTTATGGTCTAACCACCGACTCTTACTACGCAGATGTTTACGCTGTGAAGAAGGCAGTTGGCGACCAGACTATGGCAAACTTCGACAACCCTCTTGACCCTATGCGTGATGCAGCTAAGTTCACCGCTCAGCTCATCTTGAACCGTCTAGAGAACCAGTTTGTTACTGACTGGTTTACTACTGGTATTTGGGGCAGGGATTACACTGGTGTTGCCAGTTCACCTTCAACTAACCAGTTTATCCAGTGGAGCGACCTAGCTAACTCAGACCCCATTCAGGACATTGAGATTGCTAAGGGCTACATTCTTCAGACCACTGGTTTTGAAGCTAACAAGCTAGTTCTTGGTTACGATGCTTACCGAGTTCTTCGCAACCACCCAGACATCATTGACCGTGTCAAGTACACTGGTCGTGATGTTCCAGACACTCAGTATCTTGCACAGCTATTCGGTGTAGATGAAGTTCTTGTTGCTAAGGCTGTAAAGAACACTGCTAACGAAGGTCAGACTGGTTCATTCAGCTTCGCCTTTGGCAAGGCAGCAATGCTGGTTTACGCACCAAGCAACCCTGGTCTTCTAACTCCTTCTGCTGGTTACTCTTTCCAGTGGCGCGGAGTTTCTGAGGGTCTAGGTTTGACTGTTGGAACTAAGCAGTATCGCCTAGAGCAGAACGCTGCAACTTACATCGAGTCGCAGATTGCGTTCGACAACAAGCTCGTTGCTGCTGACCTTGGAGTATTCTTCGCTACCTGTGTAGCCTAATAGCTTTACCCTTAGCAACCCCCTGCCCACTTTTAGGGTGGGGGGTTGCTTATTAGAATAGGAAAAAAATAATGGCTTTTGAAAACTTTAGAAAAGTTGTAACTCAAGTTTTGCAACTTACCTACAATGGTGGAATCAACTTTGGTGACAGCACCACTCTTAGTTCTGCTAACATTCCACAATCAAACCTAACTAAAAGTATTTCGGATAAATCAGCAAACTATTCGGTTGTCGCTGGTGATAAAGGTAAACTGATTCGTTCTACTGGTTCAGCAATCACTATCACTATTGACAATGTTTTGGCTGTTGGAGAGTTTATTGACTTTGTTCAGTATGGCTCTGGCACTGTTACTTTCGTTGCAGGAACAGGAGTAACTCTTTCTTCGGCTAACACTTATCTGAAAACAAATGTGCAGTATTCGGCTTGTTCGGTTATTTGTGTAGCGTCTGGTTTGTATGTCTTGTTTGGAGATTTGAAGGCATGATTACTTATGGTTTTACTTCTACTGCTGGTAAAGCCACTTTTACCCCTGTCAATCTTGTTCTAAATCCTTCTGCTACAACTACAAGCACAACCAACTGGACTTCTGCTTCGAGAACTACAAGCATTTTCAAAACAACACCAGCGTCTTGGATGCCCTCTTTTTATGAGCCAACTGACACAATGGTGGTTGAGTATTACGATACAAACATGCTAACTAGTGGAACTCGTTATTCTTTATCTTTTTGGGCAAGAAATGCAACTTCTGCTTCAGGTTTTCCACTGACAATGAGGTTTTATGCTGGTGGGAATAGCCAACAGATAACTATTACGCCATCAGTAAGCACTTTTGAATACTTCAAAATAGAAAACTTATTGTGTGGCGTTGCAACCAATGGTGGTTTTTTTATAGATTCAGCAGGCGATTTCTACATTGACGATGTTGCCATTGTCGCTGGTGCAACTGCTATATAAAGGAAACTATGTCTTTTGAGCAAGCAAAACATTTTGTGGCTACCAAGCTGCAGGTTGCAGATAATGGCAATCTTGTTTTCAATAGCTCAGATAATCAAACTCAAGCTTTTCATGGGTTTTATGGAGCGTTCTCTGATTACACAAATCAGACCATTGTAAGCACAACCACTGCTTATGTAATCGCTATTGGTCAAACAGATGAAGCAGCTGGAGTTTCTCGCTCAAGCTCAGGTCGGTTAAGTGTTTCACATGATGGAGTTTACAACTTTCAATGGTCAGGTCAGTTTGAAAATTCTGGAACAGCTGATGGTGATGCATACATTTGGCTTCGTAAGAATGGCACTGACTTGGTTGGTTCGACTGGTTTAGTGAATGTTCCTTCAAAACATGGTTCAATTCATGGTCATACACTTGCTGGATGGAATTTTGTTTTGAGTTTAGCTGCTGGCGACTACCTTGAATTATGGTGGTCTGCTGAAGCAACCTCGGTCAGTATCGCTACTTACGCAGTAGGCACTACCCCGACTCGACCCTCAACCGCTTCAATCGTTGCTACTTTGACTCAAGTAAGATAGGAATATTATGGCATTCACATACACTGCACCAGTAGCTGGCGTTTACGCCAACGCTAAAGATGAAGTTCGTTTTTTGATTTTAGACACTGTTCAAACACAGTTTAGTTTGAGTGATGAAGAAATCAATTATTTGCTAAAACAGTTTGATGACAAGATTTATGTAGCTGCAGCTCAAGCAGCTCTAACTTTGTCGGTGGCTTACGCTAAAGAAGCAACTATTGCTTCTAAAACTGTTGGCGACCTTTCACTATCGTTGAGTTACATGGATACTTCAGCAGAATATAAGCATCTTTCTGGTCATCTTAGACTTGGTAAAATTGATAGCAACTTGAGTGTTTATTATGTTGAGTCTGATGCACAGTTTGCCATCGGACAGTTTGACGAGCAGCGACCATGACGATTGAATCTCAATGGACTGCTCTTATGCCGACTACAGCCACATTTCAAAATGTGACAAGTCGAGATGTTTATGGTGCAAGAACTGGTGGCACTGTAGTAACTTTCAAATGTCACATAAAGTATGACCGCCGAGAAGCTTACACTTCAGATGGTCAGTTAGTAACTTTTGGTGGAACTGTTTACATGGATGATGTTTACAATGTTCAAAAAGGTGCAATCCTAAATTTGCCTGATGGCACTAAACCTAAAATTTTGAGTGTTCAAACTTTTTATGACGAAGATGCTGCACATCACACCACTATTGATTTCGAGGGATAATCGTGGCAATGATTGAGCTAATCAATGCTGAAGCGTTGAAGCGTTTGACTTCTAATCAAGTCAATGACATTTGTATCAATGCTGTTGGTCAAGCTTTGACTGAAGAAGCTCAGATTATGTTTCGCAATTCTCAGCGTAGAGTCCCTGTCGATACTGGAACGCTTCGTAGAAGTGGAGTAATTCTTCCAGTTCGTAAGGTTGGTGTGGACTGGGAGATTGAGATGGGTTATGGCGGTGCTGCTAGTGAGTATGCACTTGACCAGCATGAGCGAGCCGACTATCGCCACGCTGAAGGTAAAACTTGGAAGTATCTTGAAGGTCCAGTTCGTGAGCGTATGCCTAATCTTGAACAAAACATTGCTAAGCGTATTCAACGAATTCTAGGAGCTATTCAATGACTTGGATGACCGATGTTGCTGACTACTTGACTACCAACAGTTTGGGAACTCAAGGCACTAACTTGTTTATCGGGTTTATGCCAGACACCGATACCCTTGTAACTTTGTTGAGTGAATACGATGGAACTGTAAATGAAACTTTTGCTTCAGGTATTGCTTTGTCACAACCAAGTTTGCAGATTCGTGTTCGTGGAGCTACAGAAGATTACACAACCCCTAGAACACGCCTAAAAGACATTGTTACGCTCCTACAAGCTGTAACTAATCAAACCATAGGTAGCACCTATTTTGTTCGCATTAGACCTTCTACAACGATTCTGGCAATGGGGCAAGATGCTCGATTGCGTTACGAGTTTTCTGCAAACTTTGAGGTGACTTATGCAGGAGTCTGAGGCTAAAAAACTTTTGATGGCTCTTGATGGGCTTGCTGCCTATTTAGAAACTATAAGAAATCTTGTTGTTAGCTCGATTCAATCTGAGGTTGAGCAGCCAGCGCAACCAAAAACAAAAAAAATAATTGACATGATTCCCGATGAAAAATGTCTACATTCTAATACTCTCGAAATTGAAACTCTTGGTGGAGTTTCCGTTATATGTGATGGTTGCGGTCAGCCACTGTAGCGTGTGGGCGTGTTAGAAACTTATCAAAATAAGTAATCCGTATAGTTGAAGTGAGGAATTTATGGCTAAAAATGTTGAATACAAAGTTTTGCAGGGTTTGGATTATCCACCTGCAAAGCGAGCTGAAGCTGGCGATGTCGTAAGCGACTTGCCTAAAGATGCAATTTCTTGGCTTTTGGCAGATGGTGTTATTGCTCTAGTTGGCAAAACACTTCCTGAAGAAGTTGAACCCGAAATTGAACATGAGGTTGAAGTTGAAAACCTTGCCAGCATTGCAGAAGATGATTTGTTTGCAGAGGAAGAAGAAGTAGATGGCGTATAGGCATGGTAGAAATACCGATGTTCTTTTGGGTAGCTATGACATTTCGGCATACCTGAATGAAGCAACTCCTTCAATGAGCATCGATACTGCTGAAACTTCAGCTTTTGGTAGCAGTGCAAAAACTTACATTGTTGGTCAAAACGATGCAACAGTCAGCCTTGGTGGAATGTTTGATGGTGACGCTACCGCAGTGAACGCTGTGTTTGAGGACATTATCTCTAATGACCTTACCCCTGCTTTCACTATCGCTTACGATAATGGTGTTGGTGTAGGTAACAACTGTTCTCTTGGAACTGCTAAGCAGACTTCTTATGAAATCTCCGCACCTGTCGGAGATGTGGTTTCGGTGACTGGAGAGTTTCAGGTCACTGGTGGTATCCGTCAAGGTGTTTTACTAAATGATGGAACTGCTCTCTCGGCAACAACCAATGGCACTTCTGTAGATAACTCTGCAGCAACCGCTATTGGTGCAGTAGCTAACTTGCATGTGATTGCGAATTCTCGTAGCACTGCAACAACTATCAAAGTGCAACATTCAACCGATAACTCGACTTGGGTAGACTTGATTACTTTTACAAGTGTTTCTGCATCGACTATCACTAATGAAAACATTGCAGCTGGAGTTCTTACAATCCGTAGGTATCTTCGAGCGCAAACCACCCTCACTGCTGGAACAGGCAGTATCACCCCTATTGTTTCAATCGCAAGGAGAAACTAAACATGGCTTTCGTTCATGGTAAAAACGCTTACATCCAGCTAGACAACTCAGCTGGCTCTCTAACTAGCTTGACTTCTATCTCTAACGAAATCAGCTATTCACAGTCACTCGACACCGCTGATACTTCAGTGTTTGGTGCTTCGGCTAAGACCTACATCATGGGTCAGAACGATGCAACTATCAGCATCTCTGGTCTATTTGATGCAACTTCTGCAACTGTAATTGAAGGCACTATTGACGCCCTTATCGCTGGAACTCTTGCCACTGCTTCGCTAGTGTTTGGTCCAGAAGGTTCGGGAAGCGGTAAGAAAAAGATTACTTGCGAAACGCTTGTAACTTCTTACGAAATCTCTGCTCCTGTGGGCGATGTGGTATCGTTGAGCGTAGAGCTTCAGCGAACTGGAGCTACTACTATCACCACATTCTAAACATAGGAGTTCCACATGTCGCTTCGTGACACTATTCTCTCGATTCAAAACGATACACCTACTGAAGTTGTTGAAGTTTCTGAATGGGGTGGAATCAAAGTTTTGGTAAAAGGTTTTACTCTTGGTGCTAAGGATGACTTCCTTGCGTCAATCCTAGACAAGAAAACTAACGAACCTAATCTCAAAGCGTTCAATGTGGGCATTCTTATTGGCACAGCTCACGACCCTGAAACTGGAGAAAAGCTTTTCACTGAAGAAGATGTTCCAGTGTTGAAGCAGAAGTCAGCTGCAGCCATTGACCGACTGATTCAGGTTGGTCAGCGTTTGTCTGGTTTGACTGAGGAAGCTGTAGATATCGCAGCAAAAAAATCTTCCTCAACAACGAAAGACGAGCGAAATTCATAATCGCTGAGAGGTTGGGAAGAACTGTGCATGAACTTGAGCATGGTTCTTCTTGCTTCTCACCATTGAGTAACGCCGAATGGGTTGAATGGTTAGCTATTTTGTCCATTGTAGAGCCAGAGGAAGCTCGTAAAGCTAGTAAGAGGAAGTAATCATGGCATCGGTCATTAGCGTTCTCGCTAAGCTCAAAGCTGATACTGGCTCTTATGTTTCGGGGATGAAGGTTGCTCAGAAGTCTACTGAGAATTTTCAAAGAGTTGCAAGTCAAGGTGCTAAAAACACTGAAAAAGCAACTTCTGAGTCATTTGGGAAAATGGGTCAAACCGCTCTCAAACTAGGCAGTATTGTAAAAGCTGCTGTTATAGGCTTTGTGACTATTCAAGGAGCGCAATTTCTTCAAGGGGCTATCAAACAAGCTTCTGGTTTTGAAGCAGAGTTTGAAGGTGTCAATCAGGTTTTTGGTGATGGTGCAAAAGTTGTTCAAGACTTTGCTAAGAACGCTGCAGTTACAGCTGGTCTAGCTGAAACAACTGCTCTCCGCTTTGCTAAATCTTTTGGTGGTTATGCAAGCTCCGCTGGTCTAGCTGGCGATGAAATGGCTAAGTTCTCTACCACGATGGTGCAAGCTGCTGGTGACTTAGGTTCGTTCTATGACCTTCCAACTGAGTCTGCTTTGATGGCTATTCAGCAAGGTTTGCGTGGAGAGTATGAACCGCTTCGTAGGTTCAACATTTTGCTCGATGAAAATAAAATCGGTCAAAAAGCTATGCAAATGGGTTTGAGTAGCACTGGAAAAAACCTTACTCAACAGCAAAAGATTCTCGCTCGCCAAAAACTTATCATGGAAGGCTTGGGCGTTGCTCAAGGTGACTTCGTAAAATATGCCGATACTTATGGTAACTCTATCAAAACCACTTCGGCACTTTTCCAGAACTTGCAAAAAGATGTTGGTGGAGCTTTACTCCCAGCAATGGCTAAACTTTCTCAAGCAGTTGTGCCACTTATCGCAACACTTGGTCCACTACTAACTGACGCTATCGCAGCATTGACTCCTGTTATTGATGCAGTTACTTTAGCAATGGGTAGCCTTGAACCTGTTTTGAAACCGATAATGGAACTTATCAAAATCTTGGCTGGAACTTTTGCCACCTTGGTAGCTCAGGTTCTTCCACCACTTTTGCAGATTCTTGCACCTATCTTGAATTTGTTTGTGGCATTGATAAAACCACTTGCCGACCTTATTACTGCTATTCTGCCAGCTTTCAATACTATCTTGACTGCAATAGCAACAGCTTTACAAGGTTTGATTCCTGTAGTGCAACCCATTATTGTTATTCTCTCGCAGATGGGTAAAGTAATTGCAGACGCTTTCAATAAAGCAGCTCCATACATTGCTTTAGTTGTTCAACAGTTTGGCTTGTTACTCACTCAAGTTATTCCACTGATAGAACCTATTTACAGAATGGCTCTCGACCTACTTCCAAGTTTGATGGATGCTTTTATTGGATTGTTGCCTTCAATTATGAGCATCATCGCAGTTATTATTACTTTAGTCAAAGCTCTTGCACCGCTTATTCCACCAATTTTGATGATTGTTGCTTCACTGCTTCCGCCACTAATCAATCTATTCAATGCCCTAGCTCCAGTGATTTTGAAAATTGTTGAAGCTTTCACTGCGTATTTGATTCCTGTGCTTGTTGCTGTTGTTTCCTTTTTGACTCCAGTAATAAAAGGTATTGCCGACTTCATAAATTTTGTTGTTCAAAAAATTGCTGACTTCATAAATTGGCTTATGCCTTTCATCATGCCTGTTTTGAATGCAATCATTGATGGTGTAAATGCTGTTTTGACTTTTCTGGGTATGCAACCTATTCCTAAGCTTTCTCCATCTGCCAAGAAAGATGCTTTCAAGCAGGGTAAAGAAATTGGTGAAGCTAAGGTTGCTGGTGAAACTTCTGTCACTGGTCAAGCTGCTGGTGTTGCTGCAGCTGGTCCAGCAGTTCCCCCACCTGCACCAAAAGGTAAGGGTGCAAAGAATCCTGTAGTTGAATTCTATAAAAAGATGGCTGACGAGATTGCTCAACAGCGAGCAAAAGTCAAACTTATTCAAATGGGTTTGAATGAGGACTTAGCTAATCAAGTTGTTTCGGCTGGTGAAGGTTGGAAGAAAATTTACAACAGCATCAAGTCTGGTGGCACTAAAGCTATCAAAGACCTTGAAAGCAAGTTTGCTCAAACTGCTGCTGGTTTGGCTCGAATTGCTGATTCTGTCAAGGAAAGCATGGACAATGTTTACAAGTCAATCACTGAAGGTTTTGACATTACTAAGTTTGGTCAAAGTGCAACTCAGGTTCTTGGTAACGCTAGACGCATGGTTGAGCGAGCTAAAGCTTTTGGTGCTGAGATTGTAAATCTTGCAAAAATGAATCTTAGCCCTGTGCTATTGAATCAGCTAATTGCAGCTGGTCCACAAGAAGGTTACGCTTTAGCAAAATCCTTATCGACTGCTGGCATGCCAACTATCAATGAACTAAATTCGCTTTATGGTCAGACCCTTGACATCGGTGCAGCAACCGCTGGACAGTATGGCAACACTCAGACCAACTTCTACATTGATGTTAGTGGTGGATTGGGAGATAAGAACAGCATTGGTAAAGCTATTGTGGAAGCTATCAAGGGTTATGAGCGTCAAAATGGCAAGGTGTTTAGCACCTAATGACAGCTCCTACTTTACAAGTCGAGTTCTCTTTTATTCGCAGTGGCAATAACTATGTTTGGAACGATGTAAGCAGTTATGCTCGTTCGGTTTCGATTGATAGGGGCATTAGTCGTGAGCTTGAGGAATATTCTGCAGGTCAATGCGAGGTAATGCTAAGCAATGTTGGTAGAGAATTTGACCCTTCGTATCTGACCCCCACAACTTCTCGCACGAACTTAGTCAAAAACCCTATCCCTTCAACCTCGGCTGCGGTATCGCCACAAGAGAACTGGTCTGTAATCAACCGAGGAACTGGTGGAGCTGGAACTACCACTTTGACTGCCGTTGGTGCTTTTGATACTGTCACTACCGCAGCTTCTACTGTTGCTTTCTCGTTTGGTGTTACTGGCAGCTCAACTACTCAGAGAATTCAAGTAACTGCTGGCTTGACCTACGCAATAAGTTTTTATGCCACATCTAGTATTGCTGATGCTCGGCGTTTGTCTGCTACTTTTTACAACTCTGCAGGAACAAGCTTGGGTGAAGTCAATGTTGGTGTGGCTCAGTCTATGGCTGCTGGTGTTGAGATGCGATTTGAAGGCACTTACACTGCTCCAGCGACTGCAACTAATGCTCGAATTTATGCTGCTTCTACTACTGGCTCTGTTATACGAACTCTTGGTTCAACCATGACTTGGCGTAAAGCAATGGTCGAGCAAGTATCCTCGGTTGGCACTTATTTTGATGGCACAACGACTCGAACCCCTAATACAGATAACGCTTGGTCTGGAACAGCTCAGGCTTCTTCAAGCATTCAAACTGTTTTGCCTAGCCTTTATGGTCGAGATGTAAAACCTGCTGGAGCTTTACGAGTTACATCTGGTGGCTATATTCAATTTTATGGTTTTATTGATAGCTGGAGTTTTGATTATCCCGATAGCAACCACAATGCTATTGCGAAAGTTGTAGCGTTTGATACTTTGTCGCTTTTATCTAAGGCGGTATTAGATGATGTTAGTTTTGCAGAACAATACACTGGTTCTAGAATTGCTTCAGTTTTGAGCCGACCAGAGATAGCTCTAAATTCATCTTTACAAGACCTTGATGGTGGCACTTCAAAGGTTCAACCACAAAGCGTTTCCCAAGGCACTAATGCTTTAGCTTATTGTCAGCAAGTAGCTCACTCAGAAATTGGAGATTTATTTGCTACCAGAGATGGCAAAATTGCTTTCAGAGATAGACGCTATCTCGACTCCAACTGGGGAACTGCAACTTATCGTTACAATCTATGCGACTGCCCAAGTTTTGAAAGCGGTAAGAGCAGCTATTGGACTATAGGAACTGCATCTTCAACACAAGCCAAGTATGGTTCTAAATCTTTGCTAGGTGTTTATTCTTCAGCACCAAATGAAACTCAAGTAAAATACTCTGATAGTGATTCAGCCAAATTTTCTGCTTCAGGCATTGGTAGCTACACAGCTAGTTTATGGATTTATCCTGTCAGCACAAGCATTTTTATTCAAATTGAAGCCTTGAATGGTGCAAGCTCAATCGCTTTTGCCAGCGACTTTCCTGTGGTAACTGCGAATGCTTGGAATCGCATTAGTGTAACTGTAAGCGTTCCTTCGGCTTTTAACATCATGGAAATCTTTGTCACTGGAAGTGGCTCAAGTGCATTATGGGTAGATGGAGTGCTGCTTGAGAAATCTGCTTCAATGGGTGACTATTTTGATGGTGCTATTACACCAACAGCCAGCTCTACAACTCGAATTACTTCTGAGTGGGATTTAGCAACAAACCTTTCAACTAGCACTTTATCTACCGAAACACTTACAGCAAGTCCATCGTTTACATCTTTTGATTTATCTGATTCTTCGGGAACAGACATTCCTGTTTCAGATGTAAAAACTTTTTATGGTAGTGAACAACTTTACAACCGCATTATTTTGGGTGCAACTGGCGGAGTGGCACAAGTAGCCGAAGCTACAGAATTGCAAGCAGATTATGGTATTCGCAGTTTTGACGATGGCTCTTTTCTAAATCTATACGACACAGATGTCGATAGCATAGCAAATCAACTGCTAACTAAATTTTCTTTGCCAGAATTTAGGGCTGAAGAAGTTGTTGTTGCCCTTCATGGACTTAGCTCAGCCAACCAAACAATTTTGTTATCTAAAGACATTAGAGATGTTTGCAAGCTCACTTACAAGCCAAATGGAGTGGGTGAGCAAATAATAAAATACTATTCTGTTATTGGCATTTCTCACGAACTCAGCGAGAATCAGCACATGCTCACTTATCGTATTGCTTCACTTGCTAATGAAGCTTTTAGATTAGACTCTGAGGTTCTTGGCGTGTTAGACACTAATCGATTGTCGTATTCGTAGGAAAATGGTTATAGGAGAATAATGACTGGATATAAAACTTGGGCAGCTGGAGAAATCCTGACTGCCAGCGACTTAAATGGTTACTTGCGTGACCAGTCAATCCCTATTTTTGCAAGCACTGCCACTAGGGATGCAGCAATCACCGCCCCAACCGAAGGTCAATTTTGCTATGTAACTGCAGATGACACAACTTATATTTATGTAACTAGCTGGGTTGCCTATGACCAAGTATGGAAGTCTTGGACTCCTACTTGGTCTGGTGTGACTAAGGGAAGCGGTCCTACCGAAACTTACGCCTACATTCGTATTGGTAAGTTTGTAATTGCTCATGGTTCACTAACTCTTGGAACATCGGGGTCACTAGCAGGTCCTGTCACTGTGACAATGCCAGTTGCTTCTGCAACAACAGCAATCTCAACTACTGCTGGTGCAGCTTTTATTTCTGACGCTTCGCCAGCAGCAACTTATCAAGGCACAGTAGATATTGCCACTAACTCTACTACCGCTACTATTCGTGCCAGTAACTCATCGACCACTTATCTCACTCGCACAGACCTGTCTGCTTCAGTTCCGCTTGGAGCTGCTTTTGCTGTTGGCGATAAAATCGGTTTCAATGTTATGTATCAGGTGGCGTAATGCAAAAACTTTTTATTTGTTCTAGTGAAGATTGCACTCAGTTTGAGGTTGAGTTTATTCTCACCAATCCTATGCCTATTACTACTTGTGGCGGTTGCAAACGCATTCTCACTGGAGAGGTAGTCGAGTAATGGCTATCAATTCCGAACACGAGTCAAGCGGTCTGCGTATCACCAACTTTATGATTTATGAAAAACTCATGGAAATCAATGAGAATCAAATAGCCATGAGAGTTGAATTGAATCAGCTGGCAGACCACGAACCACGAATTCGTTTCCTTGAAAAGAAATTGTGGATGTTTATGGGCGGTTCGGGAATCTTAGGAGCATTTGTTTATGCTCTAATTACTAGTGTTATAGGAGCAAAATGAGTGTGTATAAAGAACCTTTTGATAAAAAACTTCGTGGTGACGAGTTTGGCAACCTAGCAGCCTATCGCAATGGCAGACCGCATCGTGGTCAAGATTGGCATCCAAAAGAAAAGTCCACCATTCCAGCTATTTGCAATGGTGCTATCAAAGCCAACTTCTGGTCAGATGTTTTAGGTTGGTGCATTGTGCAGTCTACGCCAGACAAAACTTTTGTGCTGTATGCACACCTTGCTAAAAAGTCTGGTCGAAGTGTTGGAACTTATGTTCACATTGGTGACGCTATCGGTTCAGTTGGTGGCGGTAAAAACACGCCCAGTGGCAGTGCAAGCACTGGTGCACATTTACATCTCAGCATTGCCAATAAAGAAAATGTTCATCTTTGTGCCTACGAAGATTTGATTGACCCACTAACTGTATTTGAGGACTAAATGGAAAAGTTCAAAATGATTATCAAGCTAGTTGGCTGGTTTCTCTGGTTTACAGCTGCCTTGCTATTGGTTACAGTTTCAGCTGGCGCAGCGGTGGGTGCTGCTACAGGTAACTGGCTCAATGGTGTTATCGTGATGTTTGGTGGTGCGATGCTTCTAGTATTTGGCGAGATTGGTCGAACCATGATTCGCACCATGAAAGTTTTGGTTGCTGACTTGCAACGAGCTTTTATCAAAGCTAGTGATTCAGTAGACGAACAAGCTGAACCAAAGAAGTAATTCAGATAAAGTAATCCCCTAGCCAGATTAGCTAGGGGATTACTTTTAGAAATCTGAATCGTCTTGCTGGTAGTAAGCTTTCACTCCTACTATGATGACCGAAAAAATGAATCCAATAGTGAGAAGAATTACTCCACCAACTATCGCAAGAAGCACAGTCCAGATATCCATTATCTCACCGAAACCAATCTGCGTTTAGTTGCATCAAATTGCTTTGGATGCTTCTTGACCGCTTTACCATTCTGTCGGTCAGAGTTTCCACCTTTTGAAGCAGGTTTACCTTGAACTTGCTTAGCCATTATTTACCTGCTTGCATGTCATAAATAGCATCACACTGGCAACCATTTTCGGTTTTGCAAGTGCTGCATCCTTGATTTTCAGGGAGAATTTTTGAACCAGTTTCATAAAGAGTTGAACATACTGTTTCGTCAAGATACTTATCTCTTTGAAGTTCTTCAACAATGTCTGCCCAATACTTGTTTTCAATCTCGCTATCAAAAATAATTTCTGCTTCTGCTTTATCAAACCATAGAACAAAGATGTCTTCGTTGTCTTTCATTTTTGAAATGATTTCTTTCAAATTTTTGACTTTCATGATTCACTTTCTTCGTGCATAGCATACACATCAATCGTTCCATCAGAAGCCTGACGAGTAACAACTTTGAGATTATAGTTACGACTAATGAGATGCCCTTGGGAAGCAAAATTTATTTTGCCAATGAACGCCCAAGTATTTGGATTTTCTCGTAGTTGAGCAGCAACATCTTTCCATCTTGTTGCAGTTCGACCACGCTTTGCTGGTGGTGGGGTTTTCCACTCGACTGTCATTTATTTTCTCTTTTCTCTTGATTACTCAAGTTGTGATTTCCATACCCGAATAGGTCTGGCGTGAGCCACTGGTCGTTTTGATTGCCAGTAGCGTTCAGTTGGACTAATCCAACCAAGTTTTTGAGCTTTTTGCATGACTGCTCCCATTGCTCTATGGTCATGAGTTTTCACTTCAGGAATACCTGCGAGATACTCCCAGACATCATCGGTAGTAAATAAAGTCGATTGCTGAGCTAGCCATCGAACTCCTTCCATCGCTTCAGTAAACCATTGTTCATCTGCATTGTCTTCGACTTGGTCAATTGCTTTATCACGAAGTTCTACTGCTAAATTCATTTTGATTCCTTTCAGTAAGATAGGTCATTTTTGAAAATGTTTTTTATCTGATGAGGAGTAACAAGAGCCGAACCCTCTATTTGAACATAAGCCATGTTTGGATGAGCAAGGTATTTAGCATCCTTGAAGTATTGCTTGAAGACTGCTGGTTTGCGACCAGCCCAACCCCAAGCGTCAGAAGCAACATAAACTATCTGACCTTCTTTAGCCCCTCGATACATTATGAATTCCTTTCTTTGATTCAATTATGAGTGATTTTTGATAGTAAATCAACCAGCAAACTCAACCAATTTGAATCCTACTGCCTCGCATCGATAGACTCGACCATCTATCTCGACCAAGTCGCCCATGCTAATAGCAGTGTGAGGTCGGTTGGCTGGCATAACTGGCTGCATGATATCCCAGACAACTCCAGCATAGCGATTAGTCTGAGCGTAAATCATTTCAGCAATTTCTTCATCAGTTGAGTTATTGAAGTCAGCTTCAAACTCTGCTGATGCATCAACCTGAGATGAATAACCTAGAACTTTGAGCTTTTCAACTCGCTCTTGACGGAACTCTTCATTATAGATATCATCGCCTTGAAATCCATAATGACCCATAGCAACCCAAGTAACTTTGATTTTTTTCATTAGATTTTTCCTTTCCTAAGCTACCTGAGCAGCTATTTGCTGCTCGCAGTATCCAACAAATCGCTCTGCCTCTTTGAAGCATTTCTGGCAGAAGTTCCCACCAAACTTTTCTTTAGCAGCTTCAAAAGCAACCTTCGCAGCCGAGCCAGCTTTGACCCACCATTCAAAGTATTCGTCACTTTCAACTTCAAAAGCTTCACCAAACGGAACGAAACCGCTGATTCCACTCATGCCATTTTGACTGAAACGCTGACTTCCGCAACCTACATAAGCATTGAAGTAAACAACTTCTTCTTTATCAAAACGAACTTTGCTACCGACATCGGCTCGAACGAAGTGTCCTTTTATGCCAGAGTATCCAACGCCAACCATTCCATATTGGAATTTCCCTTTCGACATCACACTCTCCTTTCCCTTACATCTATATTGTCGGTCATTTTTCATAGTAAATCAACTCTATTTGTAATAAAAAAATACCCCCAAGTTTTACCTTGAGGGTATCTTTCTCGACTGATTAGAAAGGAGAGTCGTCAATCGGTGGAGCAGAAGTTTCAGTCCAGCTAGCAGGAGCAGTAAACGACTCGGTTCGAGGAACAGAAGCGTAGTCGGTCTTTGGTGGTCGGCTCAGGTCAAGACCTAGCGACTCAAGTTCAAGCTGGAGCGAGGTTCGGTTGTTGCCTTCTTTGTCGGTGAAGCTCTGAGATACGAGTCGACCAAGTGCTATCACCTTATCACCTTTTCGTAGGCTGGCTGCAATCTGCTCTGCAAAAGTTCGCCAAGCTGATGCTCGCATGAATGTTGTTTCGCCATTGACCCAAGCGTTAGTTAGTTTATCAAACTTGCTTGGGGTTGATGCGATAGTAAGGTTTACTACTGCCAAACCTGAAGATGTTGATTTTAGTTCAGGGTCAGCGGTCAAGTATCCTACGATTGTTAGGTTAGTGTCATTAGCCATTTGTTATTTTCTTTCTTTTACCTTGATTGTCGAGTAGATACCAATTTCCATCACTAGTGTATTTTACTGGCACAGTAGTTGGGTCTATCGGTGGTGTTGCATTTTTAGATAGTTTGTAACCAAAAACTTTGGCAAGTTCTGCCATATCTGGTTGTGATTCAAAACCAGTGTTGCAAGTTGCACACATGGTCAATAGATGTGCTGGTGAGTCTACTAATTTTGAACCACCCATACCTCGATTGACTCGATGATGGATGGTCAAGTCTTTTAGTAGTCCACAGCACACGCATAGCCAGCCATCTCTGTCGAAAACAGCATCTCTTTTGCGAGTCGAGAGGCTCAAGGGATGAACTTATTGACTGAGTGAAGTTTAGATTCTTCACGCTCTGAGCTTACTTCTGAGCGAATTGCATCAGCCCTAGCTTCGAGGAAGTTAAGTGTCTTGCGT
>Ga0209088_10000536_pt1 | contig 26508 bp, 29 predicted proteins | sample S_140625_EF_Meta_FD_187324 | JGI IMG/M metagenome (GOLD analysis project Ga0209088, IMG submission 187324) | Freshwater microbial communities from Lake Simoncouche, Canada to study carbon cycling - S_140625_EF_MetaG (SPAdes) (version 2) | ecosystem: Environmental > Aquatic > Freshwater > Lake ... | reverse complement strand
AATGCAATAACTTTTGCGTTATATCCCCAAACAAGAACAGTTACTATTAGTGGAACTTATCAAGAAATTGTTGACGGACCTTCAGGTGAAACTGAAAGAAGTGAAGAAGATGATGAAAATCTAAAAGAGATTATGAATTTTCTTAAACAAGAGGACATATTTCCATTTGCTGAAGTTGAGTTTAATGGTGGTGGTGATGATGGATATATTGATGGTAACTTATATGTTGATGCTGGTAATAAACCAAGACGAGATGTGGATAGTGTACCAGGATTAAATGATTATTTATACGATATGTTGGGAGTGTATGGTGGTTGGGAAAATGATGAAGGTTCTTTTGGAAATTTCATGATTGATTCAAGGGCGGGTACAATTACATTAAAATTTACTTGGAATGAATATGCGTATGAAGATGTTGTCTTCCATCAAGAAGAATTTTAAGTTATGATGTTACAACTTAACCCCATGATTCCGATTGTCAGGGTTAGTGACAAAATGGAAGGTTTTGCCTTTATGGTAATAGATTATTCCCAAGAACATAATTTATTATTTGTTTGTGGGATGGATGATGGTGAGATATGGACATTGAATAACAAAGAAATTCGTTTTTGTAAAAATGTCAGTATGGATAGAAAAAACATCAATTATGATGGTTTTATTAAAGATTAATATTATCTTTGCTTTATGAAAGTTATATTTTTGGACCACGATGGTGTTATATGTCTGTCTGACAATTGGGGTAATCGTTTCAAAAAACAAAAAAAATGGGGTAAACGTAAGTTGTCTATGGGACCATTGGAAATTCCGTTGGAGTATCGTTTTGACAATTTTGATAAAAAGGCGGTAGAAGTCCTCAATGACATTTTGGAAAAGACAGGTGCGGAGATTGTTGTATCTTCTGATTGGAAGAGATGGGCAACCGTTGAGGAAATGGGACAATATTATGAATCACAGGGTATCATCAAAAAACCGATTGCTTTTACTGACTCTATTCTATATGATGATTATGATAATTTCCCATGGCATAACAGATGGGAGTCAGAACAAACTCGTAGTTTGGAGATTGCACAATATATTGGTCAGAATCCTGTAATCACACATTGGGTGGCAATTGATGATTTGAATATGTCATTAAGAGATGTAGATGATACATCTTGGGGATTGAAGAACTTTGTATTAACTCCTGTAAATAAAGAAGGGATTAAACAAACAGGTGTAAAAGAAAAAGTATTAGAATATTTATTATAAATGAGAAAAGTTTCTAAACAAAACATTAAAGAAGCCGTTGGTGTTCCAGCAAACATTGAAGTTGCATCACAGAATTTATATAATGACATTGCAAAAAAATTAAAGAATAAAGAAATTGGTCCTGAGGATGTTGTTAAATTCAAATTTATTAACAAAGATGGTAGATATTCATTTGGAGATTTTAATCCAAATTTTATAACCGCTGAGTTCGGTTTAGGTACTTATTCTGGTGATGCCATAGATAATAGTACCGGAAATAAAATAACGGGTGGGTTGGTTCACAGTATGGGATTTTCAAAACAATCAAAATTAAATGATGTATTTGATTTGGTTAGTGTGGATGATGGTGGTATTGAATTAAATATTGATTATGCTCAACCTAATGATGATGAAGAGTGGTCAGGGAATAAAATTTTGGACACAATGGAAAAAAACAAGTCCAATAGTATATCATCATTGGGGCATGAATTAAAACATGCTTACGACAACTACAAAAAGCCGGTAGAAAAATTGGTTGATAGAAGCAATTATGCTGGATTTCAAAGGTCAAGGTCAGGAGTACGACCAATGGACCAATTTATGTTCAACATGTATTTTATAAATCAAATTGAAAATTTGGTTAGACCAACTGAATCATATGTTGAAATGGTTTCTGATGGTGTTGTAACAAAAGAACAATTCTTAAAGTTTTTGTTAAATTCAAAAACATATAAAACTTTGGTACAAATACGTGACAGTTCATTTGATACTTTGGTTGAGGACTTAAAAGGTTACGAAACTGAAATTGATGATTACTTAAATAACACAGTTGATGGTTATGATTCATCTTCATTAGACATTGATGATAAGGTAAAATACTTTTTAAAAGTATTTTCATTCGTAACAGCACAAAAGGTTCACGAAGTAAGAAAACAAATGTTAACACCTATTACAAATATTTTTCAAATGTTGTTTGGTGGTAGTAATGATAATCCTGAAGCTGACAAATTTTTGGATAGTACTTTAGGTGATTTAACCAAGATGATGGATAATCCAAATAAATTTTATTATACTTCAATTGAAAACATGAAAAAAATAGCAGTTAAAATGATGAAGAAATTATCTAAGTTGTATTCTTTAATTAACAAAGACAAAACAATTACTGTTGAAACAAGAGACCCTATGAGTTTTGAGATGGACCAATTGATGAGAAAAACTCAAAAACCAAGAAAGATTGATACCAAGTTGGATGAAAGATTTACCAAAAAAAAGTAATATGATTACATTAGAAGACTTGAAAGATTTTTACATTTGGAAACAGTGGAAACATGGTGAAGTTGAATTGGGTGAACCTGAATTTGAAACCAAACCAGGATTTGTGGAAAAACGAATTCAACAAATGATTCATATTGGAGCCAATGACAAGTACGAAGAATATAGTGAAGGGATGAGTGATGATGACATTGCAAAATGGAAAGAAGGGTTTGTAGTTGGAGCAAACTGGTTATTAAAAAATAAAAACGAAAAAAATATTTGACATATCAATAAACTTTTGTATCTTTGTATCATATTTAATACTAAACACAATGAAACTCGTAAATAAACAAATCGTGAAACATGTCATTCAATTCTGTTCGAATTGGTATCTTCGCGTATTCGTAAGTTCGGGTGTTTTAAGTTAACACATAGTAGCCTTAAAAAGGAAACCCGAACTCACAAGGTTCGGGTTTTTTGTTTTTTAAGTTCTTTGACATATTGGTAATCAAAAAGGGGGTAGTGGCAGATGAGGTCATTGCAGCGGACTGAAAATCCGAAGGAACAGGTTCGATACCTGTCTACCCCACAAACATATTGTTGAACTTTCAATATTTATTATATAAATAAATGATATATAATTATATAATAGTATGAAAAACAAAATAATAAAACTAAGAAAAGAAGGTAAAACCTATAATGAAATTGTTAATGTTTTAGGTGTTAATAAATCAACAATAAGTTACCATTGTAAATTAGCCGGATTAGATGGTAGAATTGACGGTAAAGGTTTAGATGGTAAAAACGTTGAAGAAATTAAAGATTTCTACAAAACACACACAATGTTGGAAACTAAAAAAGAATTCAATTTATGTTCAGGAACTATTAAAAAAATAGTTGAGCGTAAAAATAAAAAATTATCGGAAGAAGAGCGTAAAGCATATAACTATGAACACGTTAAATCTTTTAGAAAAAAAAATAAATTAAGGGCGGTAAATAATATGGGTGGAAAATGTCAGATATGTGGTTATGATAAATGTTTGACAGCTTTAGAATTTCATCACCTTGACCCAACAAAAAAAGATTTCGCACTTTCCCAAAATATGAATATGTCTTGGGATAAAATTAGTGAAGAAATAGAAAAGTGTATTTTAGTTTGTGCTAATTGTCATAGAGAAATACATGAAGGAATTACATTGGTGAGTATCCGCCCTGTCTGATACACAGGAGTAAGGTAACTGGTTGAAAATATGGGTTCAAATCCCATCTCACCAACCATATATTGTCCTTTAGAATAATGGCAGTTCATCTGACTTTGACTCAGAGCGTGGAGGTTCGAATCCTCCAGGGACAACAATATGACCTTATAGCTCAATTGGCTAGAGCACCTCACTTTTAATGAGGGGGTTTCGGGTTCGAGTCCCGATGGGGTCACAATATCTTTCCTTAGCTCAGTTGGAAGAGCACTTGGCTTACATCCAAGATGTCGTTGGTTCAAATCCAACAGGAAAGACAAAATGCCAGTATCGCATAGCGGCAATTGCGGCGGATTGTAAACCCGCTCTCATTTGAGTTCGTAGGTTCGAGTCCTACTGCTGGCACAAAACCTATAATCCTCCAAAACTCACTTTTTTTATTAGTTTTGGAGAATTATAAAATATAAGTCCATATGCCTGAATGGTAAAAGGGACAGTCTGCAAAACTGTTATTCGTTGGTTCGATTCCAACTATGGACTCTGTGACTGTAGTTCAGTGGTAGAGCATCGGCTTGTGGTGCCGAGTGTCGTGGGTTCGAATCCCATCAGTCACCCAAAATACGGAAGTGGTCCGAATGGACGAGGACACCGCCTTGAAAGCGGCTGGCTGTAAAAGGCTTGGGGGTTCGATTCCCTTCGCTTCCGCAAAAAATGGTTCCTTAGTTTAATTGGATAAAACATCTCGCTACGGACGAGAAGATGTGGGGGTTCGAATCCCTCAGGAATCACAACACACATGCCAGTGGTGTAATGGTAGCATAAAAATCTCCAAAATTTTTGGCGGCGGTTCGAGTCCGTCCTGGTGTGCAAAATACCAAAGTGGCGTAACGGTAGCCGCATTAGTCTTAGAAACTAATGTCCTAAGGGCGTGTGGGTTCGACTCCCACCTTTGGTACAAAAATAAATTGGCAGGTAGCCTAGAGGTCAGGCAGCAGACTGTTAATCTGCGACGGAAACGTCTACGTGGGTTCGATTCCCACCCTGTCAGCAAAATATTTTTTGTAAAGTCAAATATCTGTTGTATATTTGTTGTATGGAAAAGGGGTTTATATCATCTTCAAAAGCAATCAAAGGATATACTGAATCAAAAATTGCCAAATCTGAAAACAACGATTGTGTTGTTAGAGCAATTGCATCAACTGCGGATATGGATTATGATTCCGCCCACCAATTCGTTAAAGAAACATTCAATAGAAAAAATGGTAAAGGTACTTTTGGACTTGGTACTGGTATGAATTTGTTGTCAAAGAATGGTAAACAAATTAACGGTAAAAACATTCAAATTATTTCTGAAGAACACAACACCATGTTGTATTATGTGGTAGTTAAAGGTGTAAAAAAATTAAGAGCAACAACAACCGCATCATTCATTAAAAAATACCCTGTTGGTTCTTATGTGGTTGTTGTTAAAGGTCATGCGTTTACCATCAAAGATGGTGTTGTTATTGGTAACCCTGATGATGGTAAAAAAATGAAAAAACACATTACAGGGGCTTGGAAAATTGGATAATATGTTTTAACTTTGTATAACAATAATGGTGTGGTAGCTCAGCAGGTAGAGCAGTAGATTGAAACCCTACGTGCCACGTGGTTCGATTCCCGTTCACACCACAAAATAATTAGATGGACGTAATGAGGGATGGTACCCGAGTCCCCAAGATTGGAGGTCACCAGTAATAGGTGGCCGTCGCGTCGTAAGGTTGTCTAATCCGTCCTGAACGGTATTCGGTTCGAGTCCGACTCTAATTATGAATAACTAACCCAGTTTCACAATGAGGGCTGATACCTTCGGAGTGGGGGTGACGGTCAGGAGAGACTGACAACATAGTCAGGTGGCGGAATGGTTAGACGCAACCACGTAAGTGGTCAAACCGGTGTTACAGGTTCGAATCCTGTCCTGACTACAAAAACATAAACTCAAGTACCCACACAGTGGTGAGACGGGCTAAGTAAGATACAATTCCTCGGAACTGGGAGTAGAGAGCTTGAGAGTGTTTTTTAATTAAAAATATGAAAAATTTAGTAAAAGCAATTATTTTGGTCATTGTTATAGGAATTTTAGGTTTCATAACAAGTTGGAAAGTTTGGAGTAACAATAAACCAATTGAAGTTACCGTTAAAATTGATACGGTTAAAGTTAAACCACAAGACACAATTGTTGATGTTAAAGGAAAGTACGTTCTTTATATTGGTGATTCACACACATCAAATCCTGGTGGATGGCAATATATTCTATCCAACGAAACAAAGATGAGAATGAATAACATTTCTGTTGGTGGAAAAACTACAGGTTGGATGTTAGAAAGGGCAAAAGAATCTGTACATGAAGGACTTGATTATTGTTTTATTTATGGAGGAGCCAATGATATGTATAACAGCAAAATCACTATTGAAAGTGCCGTAAAGAACATTCAAAAAATTGTAAACATTTGTAATTCCAAAGGTGTTAAACCAGTTGTAATTACGGGATTTGACCCCCTTACTTGTATTAACACACCAAAAAATCCAAACTATAAATTTAAGTATTCCAAATTTCAGAATGAATTGATTAAAAAAATTGTTGGTGGAAAAGTGATTAATACTCGTGTGATTACAAAATCGGATTGTTGGGATGGACTTTGTCATATGGCACCATCAGGACATAAAAAAATTGGAAATTGTGTTATCAAAGAAATGAAGTTTAAGACATATTAACACATCAGTATATTTATTGATATGGAAATTACAAAAAGAGACCTTTTAAATGGTTTATCATCAAAATCAAATCCAGCAACTGAAACTGCAGATGTGGTTGATATGATTGCAACATTACTTCATTCAAGAAATCAGGCTCATGTTTTTCATTGGCAAACAAAATCACAATCATCATTTGCTGAACATATGGCCTTAGGTACGTATTACGATGAGATTGTTGAATTAATTGATAATATTGTTGAAAGTTATCAAGGAAAATACGAAATAATTACTGGTTATAAAACAATTAAAACAGTTGATTATAAATCAACAGAACAAGTAATATCTTATTTTAAAGAATTAGATGAAAATATTGAAAAAAATAGAACATCGGTTAAAGAATCTTATATTCAAAATCAAATTGATGGAGTTCAAGAATTGATTTACTCAACATTATACAAATTAAGATTCTTAAAATAATTGACGAATCACGGTTTATAATTTATATTTGCCGTATGTCTAAATACACACTTAATACCTATGGATGGTCTTTTGAGGCTATCTGCAAATCTCTAACTGACGAACAAGTCCAAATTATTAAAGACAAAATGGAAGAAGAAGGTTTTTCGGAACTCCATGAAATCCGTTTTGATTTGGATGAACTATTGGACCTTGATTTTTGGGACGGTGAAATATTTCACAAAACCGAAGCGTTTGACAATGGTACAATGCACTTTGAACTTCTTGATGAAGAAGAAAATAAAGTATTAGAGTTTGGTATTGGTGAAACCGCCGACTTATACGAAACAATTGAAGATTTTGATGTCAAATATGATTATAGAAGTTATAGTGCAATTCCTGAATACAATATTCCCCCAACCAATCTATACCTAAGTGTTGATGAAAACAAGGGTGGGATTTTTACATTCACACTTGAGTCTGACACAGTACCAGATGCATCTGACTTTACTTACTCAACAGGTTCAATAGATACACCTGAGGGTGATTATGATTTTATCAATCAAATATTCTTCAAAGGACAACCGTTAGAGATTGAAGATTATTTGGACAACTCAGGAAAAGCATCATCAGTGATGATTTTCACTTTGGATGGTGACACCATAAATTAATGGCGAGGTAGCTCAGTCGGTTAGAGCGCAGGATTCATAACCCTGAGGTGGGGGGTTCAATTCCCTCCCTCGCTACAAATACATAATTGTGAGTATTTATATATATGATTTTATTTGAAGGTCGTAAGGAAGACTCATTTAAGAAATTCCAAAAAAGTATTGATGCCGAAAGGAAGATGATATCCACTTACATGGATGATGCGTCTGCGTATGATTTTTTAATTAGTGAACCTTTTATAAAAGAGACTAATTACAAATATCTTAATGATATTTTGGATTATTATTATACCGTAAATTATTATTCAGGTGAATCTGAGCCTTTAGACAAAGACAAAGCAAGAAATCTAATATTTGGAATGAGGAGTGAAATTGACAAGATTGTTGCTTCTTTAGAAACATTTGAAAAACACAAATCCAAATTCAAATATCCTGAGTTTAGAAAATACAATACAAATATAGAAGATTTTTTCAAGGAAGCTCAAAAGATTAAAACTGACGTTGAGACCAAACAGATTGAAAAATCCGCCAAGAAAGAAATAGATAAAATTTTTGAAAACGATACGTTGTTGGTTATAAAACCAAAATCATTTACCGCATCTTGTTATTATGGTTCAGGTACAAGATGGTGTACAACAATGAAAGGTAATCCATCGTATTTCAATCAATATAGTTCAAATGGAAACTTGTATTATTTAATATTAAAAAATGTTGACAGGGATAATAAATTTTACAAAATGGCCATTCACGCACCAAAGAATGGAAAATTTGATTCAGATTCAATTTGGTACGATTCAACTGACGAAAGATTGACATCAAGAGAAAAAGAATCAGTATTGGCTCATATGCCAAAAGATGCGTATAATTCAATGGTTAATGACTATAAAACATCATTCCCTAAAGAAGATGTCTTGGATGTTATTTATAAAATAATACCAAAAGTTACTACAAGTTACAATGAGATATACCCATTCAAAGGTGGGAAATTAAAGTTTTATATTGGAAGACCAAGCGTTGAAGATAGTGATAGAGATAATACGAGTATTAGAATTAGTACGCCTTGGGAGGTTGTAGAAATTGATAAAGAAGGAAAAACTTCTTATAGTGAAGATGGCGTTATTGATTGTTATTTTAAGGTTTATAATGCTCAAGTAATGATAGGAAAACACATCGTTAGATTGGATGCTGAGGTGATACCATATAATAGTGACCAAAATATTGTTAAAAAATCAACATATACTAAAACTTTGATATTGGATGAGGACAGACAGAGTGACCCTGAACACGTTTTAAGACAAACTAATAATTTATTAGATAATTTGAACAAAGAATTTTATAATACAATATACAAAGACCTCCTTGAAGATGAATTCTTGTTAAATAGATATCAACCAACAAAGTCTAAGACTTATACCATGTCAAAATACACCTTCACAGGTAAAGGTGCCTTAACCAAAGCATTTATGGAATATCTTAAAAACATTCCTGAAGGTAAGGTCGGTAATAAGAACGAATTTTTAACTCAAATAGGTAGAAGAAGTGGTCCTGGTCAATATAGTAGTTTCTTTTCAGCGTCAAATATGGCAGGTATTAGTGCTAGACAAGGGAAAAGTGGTTTGGTTAAAGGACCAAACTTTGACAAATTTTACAAGAAAATATTTGAATAATTCTTATTAGTGTCTTATACTTTTGATAATGAAAAAATTATCAAATGTAGGGAACAATATTGTGGGCTCTGAAATTATTAAAATCTCACAACAAATCAAAGAAATTGCTAAAACAAAATCAGTATCTAACCTAACCATAGGTGACTTTAATTCCAAACTATGGCCAATACCCTCAAAATTAAGAAAACACATTCAAGATGCTTACGAGTGGGACTTAACCAACTATCCAAACTCACAAGGAGAACTTGAATTAAGGGAATCCGTATCCAAACACATTAAACATCAGTTCAATGTTGATTATTCACCTGAAGAAATATTAATTGGTGGTGGTGTTCGCCCATTGATTTATACGGTTTATAAAGCCACGGTAAATCCAAATGAAGAGGTGATTTATCCTGTACCATCTTGGAATAATAACCACTATTGTTTTTTACATAACGCACAAAAAGAAGAAATTGAATGTACACCTGAAAATTCATTTTTCCCAACCGTTGAAGATGTTGACGGTAGAATAAGTGATGAAACATCATTGGTTTGTATTTGTTCACCACAAAATCCAACAGGTCGTGTAATTGACCCCAAAGTTCTGAAAGGTATTTGTCAGGTAATTGTTGATGAAAACAATATTAGAAAAAATCAAGCATATACAAGACCATTGTATTTGTTCTTTGACCAGATTTATTCTGACATTACCAAAGAAGGTTTGTTTGTTCACCCATTAACTTTATGTCCTGAAATCAGAGATTATTTAATTTGTGCCGATGGTATTTCAAAATCGTTAAACGCAACTGGTGTTCGTGTTGGTTGGTTATTTGGTCCAAAAGATATTATTGGAAAGATGACCGAAGTTTTGTCTCACATTGGAGCATGGGCACCAAAACCTGAACAACGAGCATTGGATGCGTATATCAGAGTAGATTATGAAGATTATATTTCTCACATTAAGTATGTGACAAATGAATATGAAATTATAACAGATAAAATCTGTGATAAGTTGGAAGAATTGAAAAACAAGGGTCATAATGTTGATTACCAAAAACCTGATGGTGGAATTTATATTTCGGTTTACTTGGGTTATGTTCATTCATTTTCATCCACAGAAGAGTATATTTCGTTCTTAATTAATACCTGTGGGTTGGGAATTGTTCCGTTTGAATATTTCGGTTCAAAGAGTAACAAAGGATGGTTTAGAATCTCAATTGGTAATGTTGCCGAGTTAAATTTGGACTCAATTATTAAAACAATTGAAAAATCTGTACAAAAATCAGTAAGTTATGTAAATTCTTTGGCGTTTTAATTGACACTTTTTAAAAGTTTATTATATTTAATAAGAAATCAAATAATAATACATTCAATGAAAACCATATTCATATTCGGCACACCAGCAACAGAGGCTGATACTTCCAAAGTGGAGATGGGATAATATTGTAAAAAAATATCTTACAAAAACCCATCTCAAAAGGATGGGTTTTTTTTTTGATTATGTTTGGCAGTATCAAAAAAATGTATTAACTTTGTATTGTTGTTGAAGAAGACAACAGAACAAAAAAGTTCTTTGACGTATTGGTAAGAAAAATTGCTCGGTTCATCTATCGGTTAGGATGCTAGGTTTTCATCCTAGAAAGAGGGGTTCGACTCCCCTACCGAGTACTAAAATAAAATGGACTATGCAGGTGCGTATCCTGAAAAGACGGGGAGAACGATGTACACAACCAACCGTAATCCAATAACATAGATAGTTTTGTTTTTATTTGGTCAGGTGGCGGAATGGTAGACGCTACAACGTGCGATGGCAGGTGGAAACCCTTGAGGTAAACCCATAGGAGAAGAGACACACATACTCTTCGTACAGGTTCAAATCCTGTCCTGACTACAAATAAATAGCGGGGTGGAGCAGAGGTAGCTTGCGAGGCTCATAACCTTGAGGTCACAGGTTCGAATCCTGTCCCCGCTACCAAAATAAATCGCGAGTTGGTGTAATGGTAACATAATGGGCTCATAACCCATAGTTCCGAGTTCGAGTCTCGGGTTCGCAACCAATGGATGTAACTTGGGTCGTGCCACATTGGCCACTTTTACATCAAGAGTCAGAAGGATTAGAGGTGGCCGTGACTACTCTGACTCGAATACAATAACCACGATGCTTACCGTAAGAACAGCACAGTGGTATATAGAGTTAACGTGAATAACCCAAGGCATAAGCGTTAACAACCCCCAATAAGACTATTTGGTCAATAGAAACTGTTGGGGTTCTTAAAAGCGAGTGTCGTATAAAGGCTATTACTCCAGCCTTCCAAGCTGGAGATGGGAGTTCGATTCTCCCCACTCGCTCAAAAAGAACCTTTTCTTACGGAAGTCCGATTAGCGCGGATGAAAGGAACCTTGACTTCACGGGAGTAGCTACCCAATTGAAGCTTGAATGACTCAAGGTACTCTGTAATGGACCCTGCTCTATGGTGCACACATAACAGGTGATGGGGAACAAACCATCGGTAAAATCTAAACCCACGGTGAGCGTGGAAGGAAAGTTTCTTTTAATTGCGGGAGTAGCTCAGGGGTAGAGCTTCAGTTTACCAAACTGAAAGTCGAAGGTTCGAATCCTTTTTCCCGCTCCAAATGTAAATCTTAAAAAGAGCCCTTCCGTGTTTATCACGGCTTGTTGGGCCCGGGTTTACTAACTTACGGTCCTGTAGTTAATCGGCTATAATATTGCCCTGTCACGGCAAAGTGCCGGGTTCGATTCCCGGTGGGACCGCAAAAATAAAAGGGCCTGATGTCAACGGCAGACCGTTTGATTTGCAATCAGAACGTATGGGTTCGATTCCCACAGTGTCCACAAAAAAATTATTTCGGGATGTAGCGCAGTCCGGTAGCGCACCTGGTTTGGGACCAGGGAGTCCCAGGTTCGAATCCTGGTATCCCGACCACTATGAAAACTCTATTAAAAGACCCCCGACTTTATTTTTTCCTATGGATTGTTCTATCTATTATTCTTGCCATTACGTTAGGAGCTTGTCAACAAAAACCTTTGGTTGAAAAAGGTGATGTGGTTGAAAAGTTCGTTATTGATTCAATGGTTCAATTGCCACCTCACAGCACAATTGAACTTGACAGGAAGTACAAGTATTTCATGTCAGACAGCAGTGAGTTTACTTCTTTGAAGAAATATAATATCGGTGATACAATCACTTATGTTTACAAAAAACAAGGAAAGTAATATATATTAATACTATAAAAGCTTCTGTAGTTTAGCAGGTAAAATAACTGACTTGTAATCAGTAGTCCCCAGTTCGACCCTGGGTGGAAGCTCTAAAAAACACAATAATCATGGACCCGAATACTCAAATGACGCAGGAAGATTTTTTAACTGAATTGACAGAATTAAGTCAGTCATTTGGATTGTATGGTGAAAATGACAACTTTGGTGTTGATGGAGTTTACATACATACCCAACCAGAAATGTACATATGCCCGTGGGATAATACTCAAGGGGATTGTACTCATTTCAACTAATATTTGGACGGGTAGCTCAACAGGTTAGAGCAGGATGCTTATATCATCAAGGTTGGGGGTTCAAATCCCTTCTCGTCTACTAAAATTATAATTATGAGCAAAGAATATAACGAATGGTATTGGAAATTGTGGACATGGTTGGTATGGGATGCCAAACATCTTCATCGTGATATTGCACAGGGTTTTAGAAACCTATGGAAATGGTTACCAATAATTTGGAAAGACCGTGATTGGGATGACCATTTTATTTTTGAAGTTTTAAAATTCAAAATTAAGAATACCGCCAAGTTTACTGAGAAAAAACAAAGATTTGTTGGTTGGGAAAAAGAAGTTAAGTATATGAGAATATGTGAAATTTTGATTGATAGAATTCAAAATGAGTATTATCAGATGGAGTATCAAGATTATCATGATTTTGATATGAGTACGGTACCAACAGAAGATGGTTTGTATGAGGTAGTATTTGATGTTAAACGTGATGACACGGCTGAATTTGTTAAAAAATACCCACACGCTTTAAGAAGAGCAAAAAAAGACCCAAGATTTAAAAGTTATTTTAAGGGTGATAGAAATGGTGGTCCTATAGTTGGTATTATCAGACACCAGAAAGCAAAAAAACTTTTGTTTAAAATCTTAGAACAACGAATTGAACATTGGTGGGATTGATTTTTTTCACTATATTTGTATAACAATGGACCCTTAGCTCAGTTGGTCAGAGCGGCTGACTCATAATCAGTAGGTCGTAGGTTCAAGCCCTACAGGGTCCACGAATGAAAACAAAATTGTATAGACCAAAAGTTGACCGAGTAATCGGTGGTGTATGTGCTGGTATTGCATACCACATGAATATTGACCCAATTTTTCTTCGTGTATTTTCCGTGGTATTACTTTTTTATCCATTCCCAATTGGTTTAATATATTTGTTGTTATGGATTTTTATTCCAAGTGGTGAATAAAATTTAAATAAACCTGATTTATATCAGGTTTTTTTGTATTTATTTAGTAAACGCAATATTTTTACTAATGGATTGGGCAGATGTACTTAAAACTTTGATAACTGCGGTGGCTTCAGTTATAGTTGCGTTGGTGACTGCGGGTTATTTTAGAAAAACCCAAGACAAGAATAAAGAAAAGAAAAGTCGTGAAAAATTGGTGGAACAAATTCAAAGAGATGAATTAATCCACTTTACATTAAAAGAATTAAGAAGAAAGTACATTACAGATAGAGTTTACATTATTCAATTTCATAATGGTGGAACTTTTTATACTCAAGCACCAATGCAAAAAGCATCAGTAACATATGAAAGATGTTCAGATGGATTAGAAAAAATTTCAGAAAAATTTCAAAATATTTTAATATCAAATTATAATTGGTATTTAACTGAAACACTTGGAAACCGATTGTTTTATGTTGATGTTGATAGTCAAATAAGTGATTTACCAACCAAAAGTTTATTAAGACATTATGGAAACTACGCACATGCTGGTGTTCCAATTTATAATACCGATAAACATTTAGTTGGTGTTTTATGTTTGAGTTGGGTTTTTTCTGATTTCCCAACATCAATTACCAATAATGGTGAGTTTACTGAAGAATTTAAAACTCAATTATATCAAGATGCCAATTCATTAAAACCTTATTTATTATGATAGAGTTTTGGGATATTGAATTGGAAGATGAATTGGATTTGGAAGTTGATGATTTTATTGAAGGGTTATACAAACTTGGATTCAAAAGAAAAAACAAAGAAATTTTTGTAAAAGACATTATTAATCACAATGGTGATAAAATTGATGATGGTTTATTTTACCATCTAAATGAACAAACATTGATATATTATCCTGAGCCAAATTCAGGTATAACAATAAAAGGAATCGGTGATGACATTTCAAAAATTGATGAGTTTATCCGAAAGAATATTATGTGATATTTATTATTATGGAATTAACGTACCCATTACAAGGAAAAACATTTAGTGTTACATCAAATTTCGGACAACGAGATATGGGTAACCACAAAGGTATTGACCTTAAAGCAGAATCAGGAACACGAGTTGTTGCCGCAGCATCAGGAAGAGTTATTAAAGCCGATACTACAAGTGACCCAAATGGTTATGGTGGGCAAGTTTCAATTAGACACGATGCTGATGGAAATACATTTTATACAAAGTATGCACATTTAAGAAAAATTGATGTTTCAAAAGGTGACATGGTAAATAAAGGAGAAGTTATTGGTGAAAGCGGTGGTGGAAGAACTGACCCAAATAGAGGTAGAAGTACAGGTCCACATTTACATTTTGAAATTTTAGATTCTACAAGTAAATCTATTGACCCAACATCTTATTTAAAAGGTGCAACACTTTTAGGTGGAGCGTTATTGGCGGGAAGTGCGTTATTGGGTGGTGATAAAAAAAGTGATAGTACCACTGATACATCAACTAAATCTAAAACTAATGTTGTGGATGATATTATGAGTGGTTTCATGAAAGGATACTCACCAATAGCAGCGTTGGCATCATTAAAAGGAATATCAACACCACAAAAAGAATCTGAAATTCCCAAAGAAATAATGGAAGAAATTCAAAACTTTAAAAGACTTATAAAATAAAAAAACCCCTCGTTTGAGGGGTTCTTTGTTTTAGATGGTTTCTGTCTAATTACTTAGCAGATTTAACAGATTTAACTTCATCAACTTTAACAGAGTCAACAGAAACTTTAGAAGAATCGCAACAAGTGCTGTCTGCACATGTGCTATCCATCAAAGTTGAGTCAACAAGAGTTGTTTCGGTTTCTTGGCTTGTACAAGCAACCAATGCAGTAACCATCAAAAGACTTAAAACTAATTTTTTCATAATGTTTTGTGTGTGTTTTATTTGTGTGTTTAAATTATAGTCAATAAATATGTACTTGACAATAGAAGGACAAAAATTTTTTATACTATTATACTATTTATAGACATGGATAGATTGAAAAAACTTATAAGAGAAAGCTTAGTTGCACATCTTAATGAAGCCGATAGTAAAAAGAAAGATGATGTTATTGTTCCTGAAGGATGTTTTGGTGGTCCAAAACATAATATTGGAGCATTGGTAAACATTGTTGAATTATTGATGTTAGAAAAAGACGAGAACGGTAAAAGAGCCGTAGAGGACTTAAAACAATTTTTGAAGGGAAGTAGTAAAGCTGACGCCAAAGTTGTTGTACAGATACTTAGAAAACACCACAAACCACAATTTATTCCATTCACGGGTTGTTTATAATAAGACTTTGATTAAAAATGTTTAAAGTGGTCAATTTTGACCACTTTATTTTTTTAGTGGAGATGCGAGGTACTGCCCCCCGGTCTTGCTCGTCTTACCCAAGAGGTACTACATGTTTAGGTCAACATTTTCTAATGTTCCGAAATTCACAATTCCCTTATTTTATAGTGGTTCGGTTTACTGAGAACTAATCCTCCACTTGTTTCTTTTAAGATAGAAACCACACCTTTAAAAGACTTCTGTTCCTAGGTTATATGTCTCCCGACCTGAGTTGTAATAGCGATTAGGCTACTACAGAAGCGTTTTCACGGATTAATCCGATAGTCGCCATTTTGTTTAAAACGTTTCCGTCTAATTTTTTGAACCAGTTTTTAATGAGTTATTTCAGCTCATACATGCACCCATTGACTAACTACGCCAATCGAATCTGTGTCATCCCCATATATCAAAGAACTTTTTACAAAGATAAATATACTTTTTTACATCAACAACTATTTATATAGAAATAATTTCATCATGACAAAAAAAATTGTAAGATTAACAGAATCTGATTTAGAAAGAATCGTAAGACGTGTAATAAAAGAATCTATGGGTGTTGCCTTTGGTGGTGAACAAAATGGTTTGAAAATAAAAAAGATGGACGCTAAAGAACAAACGTCACCAAATAGACCAAGTGCTCAGTCATCAATGACTTCACCAAAACCTGTTGACCAAGCAATAGTATCCAAAATAAAAGGAACATTTCCAGCACCTATGAAAGATGATGTGGGTAAAATGTCTTTTGCTAGAACACAATCTGATAGTGGTAAATATGACACTATTGTTAAATATTTAGCAAGTTCTAATTATGGTAAAACTCTTGGTGTTATGGATATATCAAACGTTAAAGACGTAGGAACTGTTAATAAGGCTACAAAATCTAATGATATGGCAATTAAAGCACTTTATGACGGTATGATTAGTATAGTTAAAAATGGATATGCCAACTCACTTAAAGATTTAACTAAATACGGTAATCAAGGTGAAAACATTAAAATAATTTCAGCTGACTATTTAGATAAATTAGGTATTAGATATTCATAATAAAATAAAAATTTTAATATAAAAAAAAGGGACTTAATAGTCCCTTTTTTATTTGGTTAGTTTACATATGATTCGTTAACAACCATTCTTCCATCAAGGATATGTCTTGAAACCACCATATCTACTTTGTGTTCAGCATCTTTAGTAAGGATGATATCACCATTTACACCAAAAGTTTCAGAGTGAAAGTTGTATTGTTTAGCAACACCTTCAACAACAATATTGATGATAGTCAAGTAATCGTACTGAACAACACCATTTTCAACGTAGGTAATCATGATGTATTTGTTTACTTCATCAATTTCGTATTTGGTTTTACCATAAGTCCAACCAAATTTTTCACATTTGTTGTTTTCCAAAGCGTCAAAGCTTGATACAGTAGTATCGTGAGTAAAAGTATAAAAAGAGTCGGTAGTGATGGTTTGTGCTTGAGCGGTGATTGTCAAGATGAACATTGCGATGGTGGTGATGATGTTTTTCATAGTTTGTCTTCCTTTCTTATACAAATATACAACCATTTTTCAATCTACACAACTATTTATAAGAAATGTACAAAATATTTTTACAAGAAGGTAAGAAAGAAGATGCCATCCAAAAGGTAAAAGAAATGTTTTCATCTTCTGAGGACGCTGAGATGATTGACAAAATTTTTGATGCTACGTCAAGTTTGGGAACCAAGTTTATTCCGTTTGTTGAGAACGAAACCAAAAGATATTTGATTGACCAAAATACAGATATTAATGATTTTATTAATCTATTAGTAAATAGAATTAGGTCATTTATCAAAAACAATGCTAAAATTACATCTGAAGTCATTGGTACAACCAAAGAATTGTGGGATGGTGTTGAATCAAGAGCATTTCCAAAGTTAGACGTTGTATTAAACGCACCAAAAGATATTAATTCGTATAATATTGATACATTGGGTTATTTGACGCAAGCTCTTTCAATGATTTCATCCAAAAGAGAAAAAGAACGTGAGGCGAAAAAAGAGGCTGAAAAAGTATTTGAAGATGGTGATGTAATAGGAATTAGAGCCATCACACATAATGCTTCTTGTTATTATGGTTCAGGTACACGTTGGTGTACTGCGGGACAACAGCCTGATTATTTTAACAAATACACCAGAGATGGTAAACTTTATTACTTTATTGACAAATCAAATAGAAGACAAAAGATTGCTTTATATATTAAAGACGGTGACCCAACTGTGTATGATGCTGCGGATACTGGACATGATGTGGATTTTCTATATCATGTTTATCCTGAGGTTGAGAATTTTGTTATTGAAAAATTATTGGGTGGTGGAAAAGTAAAAGCAGGATTTGAAAGAATTAAAGACGGAACCATTTCAAGTTGGAATGCTGATAGGGTGGACCCATTAATCACCAGTTACAATAGAGATAATGAGGATAATGTCACTTTAAATTTAGATTTTAACGGAAGAGATAACGATTATTTTGATTTATTTGAGTGGAACGAAGGTGACGGTGATAGAATGTACTTAGATATTTCATTATCTAGTTACGGTACAGGTGACATTTTTGATAGTTATTATGGTGAAGAAGAATGGAAAGATGGATATATGTATTCTTATTTTGATGACGAACAAATGAAAAGACTTCAAACGTATATGAAGATTATTAATCCAAAATTATATGAATGTACGTTGGGATTAAAAGAACGAGATAGTGATGACTGTAGAATTAAAGTTTCCGAATTCTTATCAAAGACATTTGAAAATGCCGTTGATAACATAATCAGTGAATATACTTATGACATGAATGCTGATACCGAACAAGGTATTAAAGAATATTTGGAAAAAGATTATTCAAATATGTTTGCCGAATATGGATTACCAATGACGGGTACTTTTTATAAAAAAACTGTCAAATTAGACGACCTTATAAAAACTTATCAAAAATACAATCCAAAGTTTAATATTGGAATTTATGGATTATTAAGAAGAATTATTAATCTTGAAAATATTGACCCCCCAAGTATTGCTGATAGTGTATATGAGTTTAGGACTGGTAATTATGAATATAGTAGTACCAACAGTGCCATAGAAAAATTATTGGACACTATGGAAGAAACTATCAATGAAAATGAAAATATAACAGGTGATTATGTTGACCATTATGATTTTATCAAAAAATTGGGTGGTTTTGATGAGTGGATTGATATGCCTGGTGACAAAAGATACATGTTAAAAATCACCGATTTGGACATGGAAGATGATAGGGTAACGTTTGCACTACAAAATAGGGAGACAAGGGATTTCAAAAAAATGAGATTACCGTTTGAAAAATTCAAAGATTTTATTTATAATCTGCAACTTTTTTGATAATTCATAATTTTGTTGTATCTTTGTGGTAAGATGAACAGATTAGATTTATTAGAAAGAGTCCTTAGCGTTCCAACCGCTACGTACCATGAAGAATATATGGTGGAATTCATTTCCAACTGGCTTAAAGAAAATAACATTCCTTACGTGGTAGATGAAATGATGAACATTTACGCAACCAAAACAAGTGAAGGTTTTGAAGGAAAACTTTATCCATGTATGGTTGGTCACACCGATACTGTTCACGGAATGAACGAGATTGTTGTTCACACAGAAACTTTACCTGATTACGAAGGAAACCTTAAAGTATGTCTTAAGGGTTACACCCCTGAAGGTAAAGAAACAGGTATTGGTGGTGATGACAAATGTGGTGTGTTTGGAGCAATGTCAGCTCTATTGGATTTACCACACGTAAAGGCGGCGTTCTTTGTTAGTGAAGAAACAGGATGTTGGGGTTCTCGTAAAGCCGACCCAAATTTCTTTGTTGATGTGGCTTACGCAATTCAGTTGGATGCACCGTTAAACTACATGGTTACTGAAGTTTGTTCTGGTGTACGTCTATTCAACCGTGATAGTGAATTCTTTACCATTGTTGACAAAGTATTAGATGAATACATGCCAAAACGTGAGTATATGGTTCACCCATACACAGATGTTTCACAGTTGAAGATGAAGTTTGATTTCTCTTGTATCAACATTTCTTGTGGTTATTACAACTACCACAGAGCAAGTGAGTATGTTGTAATTGATGATTTGGATAATTCAATCAAGACCGCATATGCAATGATTGATAAACTTGGATATGAGAAACATGAGTATCAGTACGATAAAGAATACGCCAAAAGTCAGTGGTATATTTAATAGAAAAGGGTCTTAACGACCCTTTTTTTATGCTTATAACTTTATAAAAAAAAATGGGGTCAATGACCCCACTTTTATTACCGATAAGGAATATTATTCACTTATTTGATGGTTACCTTTTCAGATTTTACCGATAGGGAATATTGTTTACCTTCAACCACATTTCCGTTTAGGACTTCTTCAGATATCAAATCTTCAATTTGGTCCTGAATTGCTCTCTTGATTGGACGAGCACCATACACTTCATCATAACCAATTTTGGCGATGTGCGAAACCAATTTATCATCATATTTGAAAACAAGTTTCAATTCTGACAAACGACCCATTAATTTCTTCAATTCAATGTCAACAATCTTTTTGATAGATTCTTCATTCAAAGAATTAAATACAATCACATCATCAATACGGTTCAAGAACTCAGGAGAGAAAAAATTCTTCATTTCTTTTTTCAAGATTTCTTTCTTCTGTTCTTCATTAGAATAAGCGTTACTTGAAAAACCGATACCTGTTCCAAAGTCTTGAAGTTTCTTAACTCCAATGTTTGATGTCATAATAATCAAACAGTTTTTGAAGTTAATCTTTCTACCCAAAGAATCTGTAAGGTATCCTTCATCCAACATCTGAAGAAGTGTATGGAAGATTTCTTTGTTTGCCTTTTCTACCTCATCAAACAAGATTACAGAATAAGGTTTATTCTTAACCTGTTCGGTCAATTGTCCACCTTCTTCATAACCCACATAACCTGGAGGGGAACCAATCAAACGAGAAATGGTATGTTTCTCTTGGTATTCACTCATGTCCACACGGATAAGAGCATCTGAACTACCAAAGATTTGTTTTGCCAATTGTTTTGCCAAGTGAGTTTTACCTACACCTGTTGAACCCAAGAAAATGAATGAACCAATTGGTTTGTTTGGGTCTTTAATACCAAGACGGTTTCTACGGATGGATTTTGAAATCTTTGACACCGCATCATCCTGACCTACAACTTCAGAAATCAATGTTTTTTCCATTCCAATCAAAGCCATTTTATCATCAACATTTAATTTGTTGACTGGAATCTTTGTCATTGAAGAAACTACATTCAATACTAACTCAGGGTCAATCGGTCTACGATTTTCAGATTGTTCCTTTTCAAACTTTGCTTTTTCAAGTTCCAAACGCTCAAGAAGTTTTTTCTCTTTATCACGTAGTTCTGCAGCGTGTTCAAAGTCTTGTCTTTTAACAACATCAAGTTTTTGTTGTTTAAGTTCCGCCGCTTTTTGTTTTAGAATCTCCAATGCTTCAGGGATTTTAGTATCCACTTGAGAACGGGCACCAACTTCATCCATAATGTCAAATGCTTTGTCAGGGAACTCACGGTCAGTAATGTAACGGTCAGCCAAGTTTACACACATTTCCAAAACTTCATCAGAATAACTAACTTTATGGTAGTCTTCATACTTGTCTTTAACATTTGTAATGATTGTTAAAGTCTCTGCTTTGTTTGGAGAGTCAACAACAACTTTTTGGAAACGACGCTCAAGGGCTCCGTCTTTTTCAAAGTTGGTACGATACTCATCCAAAGTGGTTGCTCCGATACATTGGATTTCACCACGAGCAAGTGCTGGTTTAAAGATGTTGGATGCGTCCATTGAACCTGAAGAATTACCAGCCCCAACAATTGTATGGATTTCATCAATGAAAATCACAATGTCGGGATTTTCCGAAAGTTCTTCAATAATAACTTTCATACGTTCTTCAAATTGACCACGATACTTTGTACCGGCAACGATGGATGTTAAATCCAATAATACAATACGTTTATCACGCAAGTTACGAGGACAATCCCCGTTAAAAATTTTCATCGCCAAACCTTCAACAATTGCGGTTTTACCACAACCAGGTTCTCCAATGATAATTGGGTTATTTTTCTTTCTACGGGAAAGGATTTGAGCAATTCGGTTAATTTCCATCTCACGACCAATAACAGGGTCTAATTTACCCTCTTGAGCCATTTTAATTAAGTCCTTACTGAAATTGTCCAATACAGGAGTACCTCCTGATTTCTTTTTAGGTGTTGATTTACCTTCTGTGTTATCCATTGATTCAATCATAGTCTTTTATCTTACCACAAATATACCATTTTATTTTCAAATAACAATAATGACTATATGTCAGTATAATATGACAAAATGTCAGTGTTATTGATTTGGCATAATTTTGTATTTATGTTTTACAAAGATAGATAAAAAAATTAAAATAAAAAAAATATGTTTGACTTATTTGGAAACAACAACAGAAAATCATTAAAACAAATGATGGACGAAATCAACGAGATGTTTGGTGATTACAACCCTAACTTTAACAGTTCTTCTATGGAACATAAAACAGAAACAGGAAGCGAAAATGGTTTGGATTGGGAAAAAGAAACATTCACATCACCCGATGGACGTATTACATATATTGTAACATCAAGTTCAACAGTTCCACCAAGAAAAAATAAAAATTCTTTGGAATCATTAAAACAACAACTTGAAACTGCGGTTAATAAAGAAGATTTCCAATTGGCGATTTATCTACGTGATAAAATTAAAACTTTTGAAAGAGACCAAGAGGAAATTAAACAAGTTGAAGATGAGTTAAAGGATTGTATTAAATCGCAAAACTTTGAAAAGGCAATTGAACTACGAGACCAATTACGAAAAATGAGACCCTAACAAAAAGACCCTTGACTAAAATCAGGGGTTTTTTAATATTTATACTATTATGGGAGTAGGAAGACAAGAAATAAAAGGTACAAAAATTCTTAATGAAATTAATTCATCTAATATTATTAGAACTGAATATGATACCGCAGACAAAACAATGATTACAGAATTTAAAAATGGTACACGTTATGAATATGAAGATGTACCACACAATGTGTATGCAGAATTCAGATTGTCAGAATCACAAGGAAAATATTTCAATTCTAAAATTTCAAAAGTATACAAATACAAAAAATTACCTTAAATAAAATATTGAGTATTTATATAGGATGGATAAATACTCAGAAATATTATCTTCTTTTGGAACCCAAGAAACATTAAACCCTGAAATATGGGATGATGTTGAAAGCGATGAGCCAAAATTAAAACCACAAATTAGAAAAGCATTGTTAATGATTGCCGGAGAATTCATGGATTTCTTAGGTGATGATTTATTTGTTGATGATGTTAGATTTACTGGTTCACTAGCCAATTTTAATTGGTCAAAATTTTCTGATATTGATTTACACCTTTACGTTGACTTTACACAGTTTGACCCTGAAGATATTGAAATGTATAAAGAATTATTTGTACTTAAAAAAACTTTATTTAACACCACTCACAATATTACCGTAAAGGGTTTTGATGTGGAATTATATGCTGAAGATATTGACGAATCACATTTTTCAAGTGGAGTGTACTCTGTAATGTTTGATACATGGGTTCACAACCCCGAAAAAGAAAATGTTAAAATTGATAAAGAAATGTTATTATCAAAAACAAATTCAATGATGAGTCAAATTGATAGTATTATTGAAGATGCTAAAGGTGAAGATTATGATAAGTCGGTTAAACGTTTAGATACCTTTAAAGACAAATTAAAAAAATTCCGTAGCTCAGGTTTAGAGAAAGATGGGGAGTTTTCATACGAAAATTTAGTGTTTAAATTTCTTCGTAGAAATGGTTATATTCAAAAATTATTTGATTTTAAAAACAAATTAATAGATAAAAACTTATCTGTTGAAAATACTGACGTAGAATAATTTAACAATTTACCATTATTGCTATATTTATATAGTAAAATTATGGCATTAGTAACATATTTAATAGGTCCTTGTACTGGCGGAGCATCAATACTCGTTGATTTTGATAGTGCATCATTGCCGGCAGTTAACGGTAATTACTATTTAACATTCACAGGAGCATCCACACCAGGATGTTATGATATTATAGATAACGCAGAGCCAGCGACAGGTGTTGATAAAGTTTTAACACAATCTATTGATTATACCGATTGTGCAACTTGTCAAGCAGTACCAACACCAACACCGACACCAACTAGAACTGTAACACCAACACCTACAGTAACAGTAACTCCAACTAGAACGTTAACTCCAACACCAAGTATTACTCCAAGTATTACTCCAAGTATTACTCCAAGTATTACTCCAACAAGAACGGTAACACCAACTGTTACACCAACTAGAACGTTAACTCCAACACCAACTTTAACTCCAACACCAAGTATTACTCCAACTATTACTCCAAGTATTACTCCAACTATTACTCCAACGAGAACTGTAACACCAACACCAAGTATTACTCCAAGTATTACTCCAACGAGAACTGTAACACCTACGGTTACATCAACAATAACACCAACACCAAGTGTAACCCCAACATTAACAAGTACACCAACAGTTACTCCAACAAGAACTGTCACACCAACGGTTACATCAACAATAACACCAACACCAAGTATAACGCCGACAATCACACCTAGTGGTTTTGCGTTAACAGGTGGAACAACAAATACACAAAATGGAACAATAGTGTACGAAGATTGTATCACATGTTCAGGTAACACATATACCCAAGCAATGCCACACGCAATATATTCAAACGCACAAGGAAGGTCTGTAGTTCAAGTAGACTCAGTTGCCCTTGGTGGATTTAATGGACTAAACTCTTAAACTAAAAAACAAAAAATATAAAAATGGCTGACTTAAAACCTATCGGAAGCGAAAAATTACAAGGAGATGATAAAATCAAAAGAATCCTTGAAATCGCTAGATATCAAGAAAATATTCCTTCAAGAATCAATGAAACTTCAAGAGCGGAATTTGCTAAACAATTGGCAGATGGTACTAACTATGAAATCGTAAAAGAAAAACAAGGTTATATCATTAAAAAAACGGTTAATGAATCTTTGGAATACATTGAGCCTATGAAAAATAGAAAATACTATGGTTCATATTCTCAAGCATTGAAAAGATTAAACTTAATGGCTGGTGAAGTTAATAGACTTACTGAAAACGAAGAAGAAGTGTCTATGTATAACATCAGTGAACAAAAAAAGTTTACGTTAAAAACTCCTAAAGCTCCAGCACCTGCTCCTGAACCAGTAGCAGAACTTCCACCGCCAGCTCCAGCACCTGAAGAAGGTTCTATGGACGCTCCTTTGGATGATATGGGACTTGACTCACCTGAAGGTGGTGAAGAAATGGATATGGACATGGAATTAGATACACCTGATGGTGATATGGACATGGATTCTGAAACATCAGAACCTGATGAAGAGGTTACATTCAGAGTTGTTCAAAAACTTACAGGTAAGTTAGGACAAAAAATCAGATTAATGAACGATTCTATGGGTATGACATCTGAAGATATTAAGTATGTTATCAATTCAATTTTGTCAGCATTGGATTTAACCAAACTTGATGAGGAAGACAAAGAAGATGTTATGAACAAATTTGAAGATGTTGAGGCTGATTATGAAATGGATGACATGGGTTCTGAAGGTGGTGATTACGATATGGATGCAGATTCTGGTGATGATGAAATGGATTTAGATATGGATACCGATGTTGAAATGGATGGTGAAATGGGTGAAGGTATGTATGGTTCATTTAAGAATGATGAATGGTACGATGAAAATGATAGACCATATACAGGTGATTTTGACTTTGATTTTGATGAAGAAGAGTTTGATGAATTTGAACCAATGATGAAAAAACATAGTAATAACGCAATGTTTCAAAAAGGACCTGAAGGTGAAAGAATGTTCAACGCATACAAAGAAAAATTCGGTCCAATGAAAGTTAGAACTAAAAGGATGAGTAGTGAAATGTCTGAAGAAGATAAGGTACACTCAAAAATTTCTTCAATAATGGACGAAATTTTCAGTGAATCTAAAGTTGATAAAGTTTTATCTTCGTATTTTGTTGTGAATGAAAACGAACAAAAAACAAAGACCAAAAAACTTGTTGAATCAAAAGAACAAAAATCAAACATAATGAGTCAAGTTAAAAAATTGTCAGAAAGTTACGAACAAGAATTGGCATCTGAATTTATCTTGAAAGAAAACAATAATTTTAAATTTGTTGGAAAAACAAACAAAAGTAATTTAGTGTTTGAACACAACGGAGAACAAATTAGAGTAACACCAAAAGGTGAAGTTTTATGAGTCATTTAATCTATATTAATGGACTTGGTCCAAATTATAGAG
>Ga0209088_10000531_pt1 | contig 26598 bp, 7 predicted proteins | sample S_140625_EF_Meta_FD_187324 | JGI IMG/M metagenome (GOLD analysis project Ga0209088, IMG submission 187324) | Freshwater microbial communities from Lake Simoncouche, Canada to study carbon cycling - S_140625_EF_MetaG (SPAdes) (version 2) | ecosystem: Environmental > Aquatic > Freshwater > Lake ... | reverse complement strand
ATCCATTGCATTAACGCCTTTTTATCTGCCTCCGTAAAATCGCTACTATTCCCAATTAAATTGGCTGAATCGATCACCGATCCCATCCGGCGTGCATCTAAAACACCTTCGCCTCGACCATCAGTTCGGCCGGCGATAGCTTGGGCAAAATTCAGGTTAGGATTCATTTGTGTTTCGGGATTTAGAAACCAAACTTTAATTAACTTTGCGGTGTGTTCGGCGTATTTTTTTTCGCGAGTAAAATAATAAGCCAAGGCTAAGGTTTCTATCCGATCGATAGTCCGACCAAACCGAACTCGGTCACTGATTTCTTCATTTTTTGATTCCGGATTTACCTTACCATCTTGGCGCATGTAGGGTAGTCCGTTGGACCTCGAGGGATCGGGCCAAAAGTACGGAGCGATACTCATGTAGTCGTGCTTATTGCCCGAAGGAGGTACCTTTGATTTGTCCATGACTGACTCGGGCTCGGCCTTCAGACATTTATTGGCGTCCCTAATAATTTTACCCACAGCACTGACTTCAGGTTCTCGACCACCTAAATAACTACTTTTGGCTTTAGCTAATGAGCCTGGCTTAGCCCCAAAATAATCGACTGCGGGTGCGGCGCAAAGAGCCACCTGCCCCATGAGAAATAGGCAAAGACTGAGAACAGGGGTAGGCCTCATGTACATAATACAAAATTAAAATGCTAATGTTTCAGCAAGAACCAAAGATATAGCGAAAAACAGGCTAAAAGAATTTAAAAGTTTTCACCCTTCACACTTGCACCCAAGGGGGGCACTTCTAACTTCGCAGTTTCCCATGGTTAAATCCGATTTTGGCTATAATAGTAAGATTGAAGGCGAAGTCATCGTGACTCGTGCCGATGCCGTCGTCAACTGGGTGCGCAGTCACTCCGTTTGGCCGATGCCCATGGGACTCGCCTGTTGCGCTATCGAACTCATGGCTGCCGGTGGCTCCCGATTTGATATTTCCCGTTTTGGTATGGAAGTCATGCGCTTCTCCCCCCGCCAAGCAGACTGCATGATCGTCTCCGGAACAGTCACTTACAAAATGGCAGAAGTGGTTCGTCGTATTTACGATCAAATGGCTGAACCTAAATGGGTCGTTGCCATGGGTGCGTGTGCTTCTTCGGGCGGCATGTACCGCTCTTACGCTACGCTTCAAGGTGTCGATAATATCGTCCCTGTTGATATTTATATTTCTGGATGTCCACCCCGCCCCGAAGCTTTGCTCGATGGTATGATGCTCTTGCAGGAAAAAATTCGTCAAGAAGGTGGTTCGCTTAAACGCACATTCCGTGGCCGCACCGTCGACACTAAAATCGTCAGCTAAATTCCATGGACGTTCTCGCGCTCACTCAAAAATTTCCGCAGACACAAAATTTAGCGGGACAAGACATGACCACGTTTGCGGTCAACAGTACTGAATTAGCAGACATCGTTAAATACTTACGCGACGAACAAGGCTTCGATTTACTCGCGGATCTCTGCGGCATGGATTGGAAAGACCGCACTCCACAATTCGGAGTCGTCATCCATTTACTGAGCACGAAGAACCGTGAATACGTTCGCTTACACGCACCCTGCGTTGACAATGCTGTGCCCTCTGTTTCCGCTATTCACCCAGGCGCTAATTGGCACGAGCGTGAAGCGTATGATATGTTTGGTATTAAATTTATCGGACATCCAGATCCTCGCCGAATTTTAATGTGGGAAGCTTATCCGTATCACCCACTCCGCAAAGATTTCCCCTTAGCAGGTATTGAAGTTCCCTTCCCTGCTGCTGACGTCGCTGCCGTCACTGGTCAAACGGTTGAGCCCGCACCGATGATGGGCGGACCCTTCGTTTCAAGCGGCGGACACATGTCAGGCGCCGAACCTCAAGCCCTCGACCAATCTTGGAACGAGGAAAAACCTAAATCTTAATTTCGTGAAAACCACTAAAGAAATTTCTCTCGGCGATATCGCCGCACGCTCCGAAGAGTTACGCGGAGAAAATATGACCCTCAACATGGGTCCCTCTCACCCTGCGACTCACGGCGTACTTCGTCTTTCACTCGAACTCGATGGCGACAAAGTAATTAAGTGCGATCCAGTGATTGGTTATCTTCACCGCGGTGATGAAAAAATTGCGGAGAACATGACTTACAATCAATTCGTTCCTTACACGGATCGTTTAGATTATCTCGCTCCTCTCGCTAACAACGTCGCCTACGCAATCGCTGTAGAAAAATTAGCTGGATTGAAAATGCCCGAGCGTTGCGAAGCCATCCGCGTCGTCTGTTGCGAAATGGCTCGTATTTCTTCCCACTTATTAGGCCTAGGTGTTTACGCGATGGATACCGGTGCATGGACCGTTTTCATGTACACTTTCAATGAGCGCGAAAAACTTTACACCCTCTTTGAAGAACTTACCGGCGCACGTTTCACCACCAGTTACACTCGGATCGGTGGACTCACTCGCGACTTACCTGAAGGCTGGTTACAACGCGTCGAAACTTTCTGTGATGGAGTTTTAAAAACCATCGACGAAGTAGACCGCCTGCTCACCCGCAACGGCATCTTCCTTGAACGCACCGAAGGCATCGCACCTATTTCCAAAGAGCTCGCACTCGCTTACGGTTTAACCGGACCTAACTTACGTGCCTCGGGCGTCGCTTTCGATTTACGTAAAGATAAACCTTACTCCGGATACGAAAAATATGAATTCGATATTCCTGTCGGCACCAAGGGCGATTGCTTCGATCGTTATTTAGTTCGCATGGAAGAAGTTCGTCAGTCCGTACGTATTCTCCGCCAAGCCATCAAAACCATGCCCGGTGGTGCTTGGTATGCTGAAGACGCTAAGAAAATTTTCCTTCCGCCGAAAGCTAAGACGATGACGAAGATGGAAGAACTCATCCAAAACTTTATGTTGGTCACTGAAGGACCACAAATTCCTGCGGGTGAAGTTTATTTCGAAGCTGAAAATCCAAAAGGCTCACTTGGATTTTACATCGTCTCCAACGGTGGTGGCGTTCCTTATCGCTTAAGAATTCACGGACCGAGCTTCGTGAGCTTAAGTATTCTCCCCGCGATTGTGCCGGGCAATTTCCTCACTGATATTGCATCCATCCTCGGGTCACTCGACTTCGTGATGGGTGAATGTGATCGCTAAACATGTCGCTCAAACCTTCCACCCTTTCTCAGGCCGATACGATTATCGCCCAGTACCCGCAAAAGCGCAGTGCGACCATGCCTCTCTTACACTTAGTGCAAGAGGATCGTGGTTTCATCACGCAAGAAGACATGGCGTGGGTTGCGGAAAAAGTCGGAGTCACTCCGATTCAAGTTCTAGAAGTAGTTACGTTCTACCCTATGTTCCGTCAGCAAGCGATTGGCCGTCGTCACGTCAAAGTCTGTCGCACCCTTTCCTGCGCATTACGCGGCTCGTACGCTTTAATGGAAAGTTTAGAAAAATCTTTAAACTGTCCACGCGGCGAAACTTCAGCTGATGGAAATTTCACTTTAGAGTTCGTTGAGTGTATCGCTGATTGTGGCTGTGGACCGGTGGTTCAAGTCGACCACGCTTTACACGAAAATGTCGCCCCTGAAAAAGCGGCTCAATTTTCCGAGCAAATTAAAAACAGTCTCAAAGATTCTAACTACGGAAAAAACCAACCCGTACCTGGTACACCCGAGTGGAACGGATAAACCTCTAATCACTTTATAAAATGTCTGCCGTCGAACGCCCTCTTATTTACGCCAACCTACGCAAGCCCGGTTATAGCATAGACCTCGATTGCTACATCAAACACGGCGGTTACGAAGCCCTTAAAAAGGCTGTCGCGATGAAGCCTGAGGATGTTTGTAAAGAGGTTGAAATCTCCGGTCTACGAGGTCGTGGTGGTGCTGGTTTCCCAACTGGAATGAAGTGGAAATTCCTCGACCGTAAATCGGGCAAGCCCTGCTACCTCGTGGTTAATGCCGATGAATCTGAACCTGGTACATTCAAGGACCGTCAGATTATTTATAAAGATCCACACCAAATGCTCGAAGGCATTGCGATCACCGCTTGGGCTATTCAAGCGAAACAGACTTTCATTTATATCCGCGGAGAATTTCAACACGGTGCGAAAATTTTAGAGAACGCCATTGCTGAAGCGAAAGCTAAGGGATTCTTAGGAAATAATATTTTAGGTAGCGGTTACTCTTGTGATGTCGTCGTGCATCGTGGCGGTGGTTGCTATGTGTGCGGTGAAGAAACCGGACTTATTGAATCTCTCGAAGGTAAGCGCGGCTATCCGCGCATTAAGCCTCCCTACTTCCCTGCTGTACTTGGCGTTTATAATTGTCCAACGATTGTAAATAATGCTGAGACGATGGCTCAAGTGAAGCACGTGTTAGCTTTCGGCGGTGCTGAATTTGCTAAGATTGGCATCCCTGGTGATAGCGGAACGCACATCTGGGGAGTCAGCGGACTCGTTAAGCGTCCTGGACTTTACGAAATCGAAGCAGGCAAAGCGACCTTCGGACAATTGCTTTATGATTTCTGTGGTGGACCTCTCGAAGGTCGCACGTTCAAAGCGATTATCCCTGGCGGATCTTCTACCAAAATTTTAAAGTTCGGTGAACGCTTCAAAGGTAAACTCGCGAACGGACAAGAATTTGATTGGGCACTTGAAGATATTCCTCTCGATTCAAATAGTATCGCAGCTTGTGGCACTGGACTCGGCACTGGCGGAACCATCGTTATCGATGACTCCGTTGAAATGATTCAAGCGCTCTCGAATCTAAATGCATTTTATGCCCATGAAACCTGCGGACAATGCACACCCTGTCGCGAAGGTTCCTTGTGGTTAAGTCGTGTCTCTAAGCGCATCACCACCGGTGGTGGATTAGAATCCGACGTTCCTTTATTACTCGATATCGCAAATCAAGTAGCTGGTCGCACGATCTGTGCTCACGGTGAAGCGGTCGCATGGCCCGTACAATCGGCCGTACCCAAATTTAAAGACGAATACCTTGATTCGATTAAACGTCGTCAAAAAGGTGAATCCGTTTCCACTCTCAAACTCATCTAATCATGGAATTCAAAAACGTTACCGCTGTGGCTAAAGCCAATGTCTACTTCGACGGAAAAGTAGTTTCCCACAGTATTCTCTTTGCGAGCGGCGAAAAGAAAACGCTCGGACTGATTTATCCAGGCTCCTATCACTTTGGAACCGATAAAGCTGAGATCATGGAAATCACCGACGGAAGTTGTGTGGTGACGATTGATGGATCCAAAGAAGAAAAAACCTATGTGGCTGGTACGAAATTTGACGTGCCTGCTAAATCGGGTTTCACCATCGCCGTCCATTCAGGTATTTGTCAGTATATCTGTAGTTTTATTGGATAAAGTGAGGGCACCCTCGGGTGCACGCTTGCTTTCTTAAGTGGGCTAATAGACCTTTACGCCATGTCCGAAACCTTTGGCAGTTCTCCCGTGCCCTTTGGCGCACCAGCCAAAGAGAAGCCATGGGTGCAGCTAAAGACTTTTACTTCGAAGCCTAATATCTTCCGTTCCATGGTCGGAGATGTTTCTCCCGATGCACGCCAAGGAGACATCGTTGCCGCCTACGATAAACAAGGGTCCCCGATTGGTTATGGCTTTTGGAATCCGGGTGCACCGATCGCACTACGCATTGTAAAATCAACGCCGGGAAAACCTGATGAAAATTGGTTCGAAGGTGCGATTAAAAAAGCCGTCGCGCTAAGAAAAGATATTTTAAAGTTAGACGCTGATACCGATGCTTACCGTGTAGTGAATGGTGACGGAGATTTTCTTTCTGGCTTAGTCGTCGATAAACTCGGCGATACCCTCTCCATTGAAGTTTCATCGATTGCGGTGATGCGTCGTTTACCACGCTGGATAAAAATTTTGCACGAAGCCATCGGAACTAAAAAAGAAATTGTGCAAGTCGACGAACACGTGGCTCGCGTTGAAGGCATCGTCCCTTCCGATATTCCAAGCTCGTCGGTGCGCTTTGTGAAGATTAAGGAGTTTGGCGTGGTACAAGAAGTAGACTTCGCCGAAGGCCATAAAACGGGCTTTTTCTGCGATCAGCGTGATAATCGCCGTCGCTTCGCCCAACTCGCGAAAGGACTTAAAGTATTAGACCTCTGTTGTTATTCGGGTGGATTTTCCGTCGCTGCAAAATTAGCGGGTGCTACTGAAGTCACCGGCGTGGATCTCGACGAGAAAGCAATCGAGCGTGCAAAGAGAAATATGAATTTAAATAATGTGCGCTGTGAATTCGTTCACGCCGATGCGTTTAGTTGGATTCGTCAGATGCAGAAGAATGGAAAAACTTGGGATCTCGTTCTCTGCGATCCTCCCAAATTTGTGGATAGTCGCGATGAAGAGTTTCAGGCCGAAGGACTTAAAAAATATAATGACCTGAATGTGTTAGCTATGCAGCTCGTGGCACCAGGGGGTTTATTTGTAACCTGTTCCTGTTCCGGATTAGTTGCCCCTGAAGTCTTTGAAGACCTAGTTGTCAAAGCTTCACACCGTTACGCTAAGCGCCTGCAGATTTTTGATCGCACTGGACCAGGCTCTGACCACCCCAATGCCTCCAATCACCCCGAAGGACGCTATCTTAAGGTCATCTGGAGTCGGATTATTAACTAGTTAAGGGAGACGACAAGGGGAAGTGAAAGGACGGCACGCAGTGCCGCCCTACCTGGCCCATCTACACACGTATTGGCAGAGAATCTTTATTTCACCTTCAAGGTATCAACAGATTTTCCTCCTGCAGCCTTGGCAGCATTACCGCTAAGGACGCCGACGTAGTAAGAGCGGCCGAGGTTAACCTTCGGGTAGATATAGCAGTAGTTGGACTCACCGGTGGATTCCTCTTCGGATGCGTAGTAGCCCATAACTGGGCGAGCGCCGATTTCACCGGTCTGCAAGATTGTAGGCTCACCGGGTTTTACTGCACCAACGGAATCAACTAAGAATGTCGTCGGCAGTGGGTACTTAATGTCCAACAAGTCTAAGGTCTTAAAGCCGCCGATGCCAGGAATCTTGGAAGGACCCAGAATGAAGTTATTGATGCTGCTATCGTTGGTGGTGATTGAAGCAGTCGTAGTAAGGCCGGGCGTAATCTGGTAATTAGCTGAATCAGCACCTGTCAGCACTCCCGTCGTAATGGTCACGGTCTTATCTGTACCGATCTGAGCGTCGGAGAATGTACCGGTGAGTGAGCCCACCTGAGCAGAGTCACCAGCGAGCACACCGACGAGAGTACCCGTCGCCTTTGCGACAGTGTTACCATCATAGTTTTTATCAGAAGCCTTCAAGCTAGCGAGCGTGACATAGAGTGGCGTGATCGCTGCGGTAGTTGTTAAGCTAGTCGTTCCACCGAGTGTATAATTTGTCAGCGTTACATCGCCACTCATGATGATGCCACCGAAGGTGACTGTCTTAGCTGTGCCGACATTCTTGGTGTCGAAGGTCACGGTCGTAGCGGTCGCTGTCAGTGTGTCACCACCGAGGAGTCCGAGAACACTGATGCTACCGGTTGCCGTTGTATCTGCGTTATAAACCTTATCGTTCGCTGAACCGACGATGCGAGGGCCAGTGCCACCGTTAGTACCAAAGGATAATTGGTAAGGTGTGATGGTTAAGGCACCATTTGTTTGAGTAATGGCGTAATTACTGAGGAGAGTATTTGCACCTGCAGTTACGCTGAGTGTGTCTGCATAGTTGCCCACGTTACGACCTGAACCATAACTGGAGATCGTCACGGTTTCTACGCCGATTAATCCAGTGACTGTCGCTGCAACGTTCGTCTGCGTTGTTGCATCATAAACGACCGATGTATTTGCACCAGTGATTGTGAGTGGTGCTGCGGTGATCGCTGCGGTAGTTGTTAAGCTAGTCGTTCCACCGAGTGTATAATTTGTCAGCGTTACATCGCCACTCATGATGATGCCACCGAAGGTGACTGTCTTAGCTGTGCCGACATTCTTGGTGTCGAAGGTCACGGTCGTAGCGGTCGCTGTCAGTGTGTCACCACCGAGGAGTCCGAGAACACTGATGCTACCGGTTGCCGTTGTATCTGCGTTATAAACCTTATCGTTCGCTGAACCGACGATGCGAGGGCCAGTGCCACCGTTAGTACCAAAGGATAATTGGTAAGGTGTGATGGTTAAGGCACCATTTGTTTGAGTAATGGCGTAATTACTGAGGAGAGTATTTGCACCTGCAGTTACGCTGAGCGTGTCTGCATAGTTGCCCACGTTACGACCTGAACCATAACTGGAGATCGTCACGGTTTCTGCGTCGATTAATCCAGTGACTGTCGCTGCAACGTTCGTCTGCGTTGTTGCATCATAAACGACCGATGTATTTGCACCAGTGATTGTGAGTGGTGCTGCGGTGATCGCTGCGGTGACGCCTGAAGGCTGGACGAGTGAGTAATTCGCCGCATCGGTACCGTTGATGACGTAGCCGGTAGCGGTTACAGATTTTGTGCCGACGTTCTTATCTACGAAAGTAGCAGTCGCACCGGAGACGTCGAGATTGACGATATCAGTATTCAGGACGCTGATTGCACCACCCGAAATCGTAGCGTTAGTGAGACGATCGTATACTTTATCTGCAGCGGTGACACCTGTGATAGTCAGCGAGCGTGTTGTGATATTCGCTTGAGCGGTTGTCGAAGAGGCGACGGTGTAGTTGCCCGCGTCGTTACCCGTAAGTGCAATGTCAGTCAGGTTGACGGTCTTGTTTGTGCCGACGTTCTTGTCGAGGAAGCGAGCGGTCGGCGTAGTGACGCCGACGGTGTCGCCTGCGATAACGCCTGAAAGAGTAACCGAGCCCGTGGCAATCAGTGTTGCATCATAGACCCTGGAAGTCGCCGACTGATTGATGAGGGTCAGCGCGAGCGGCGTGATATCAGCAGTCGCCGTTGCGGTGGTGACGATTTCATAATTAGCTGCATCAGTTCCAGTGAGGGTGATGCCAGAAAGATTAACGGTCTTCTGCACGCCGACATTCTTGTCGACGAATAAGGCAGTACCTACATTCGCAGAAACGATTTCGCTGCCGACAATACCCACGAGTGAGAGTGACCCTGTAGTGGTTGTGTTTCGGTCGTAAACCTTAGAGGCGGCGGCGACGTTACTGAACGTCAACTGACGACGGGTGATATCCGCTGTTAAGTCCGAAGGTTGAACGAGCTCGTAATTCGTGGCATCGGCGCCGCTGATTGCGAAACCAGTAGCAGTGACCGACTTAGCGTTGAAGACTGCAGCATCAGCAAATGAGCCAACTACACCAGAAGTAATGAGCGAAACCGCTTCGCCATCGGCGAGTGTAATTACGCCCCCGCTAATCGTCGCGACGGAGGTGCCGTCGTAGGCTTTACTAGAAGCAGTGACACCGGTCACATTGAGATTGAGCGGAGTAATATTAGCGCTGAGAGCATCTGGTTGTACGAGTTGGTAATTGGAAGCGTCGGCACCAGCCAGAGCGTAACCGGAAGCAGTCACACTCTTGTTATCGGCAACCATCTTATCGACGAAACGAGCGGTGACACCAGAAGTGGAAACGGAAACGGCATCGTCTGTAAGGGAAGCAATGGTTCCGCCAGTGACGCTCGCAGAGTTGTTACGATCATAGACCTTATTGGCGGCCGTGATACCAGAGACTTGAACGGAGAGAGGAGTTACATTCAACGTTCCGGCCACGACAGGTGTTCCACTGAAGTTTGCGCCAGTGATAACAAGTGAAAGTGTATCAACACCTAAACCGTATGTACCTACACTGAGATTGCCGCCGGCGCTAAGATTTGGGTTAGCTGCGACGACTGAGAAAGTCACAGTGCCGTTAACGCCATCATCGAAGATATTCGTTTCACCTACGCGGTTAAGCTTAACAAGCCCGGTGCCACCATTGAAATATTGGACGCTCTGAATATTCTTTGTCGGAGTGGTGCCGTAGACTACAGTCTCGTTGTCGACGCGAACCAGAAGACTATCGGCAGCGACGACGGTGAAGTCGCCCGGAATATAATTCATCACATAGTTCTGCGCTGAAAGACCTGTGGCCGTCAGAACGCCCGCGTAAGTACCTGCGCCGTTGATTGAAGAATTTGTACGGGTGATTGTGGCACTACCAGAAACGTCGGTCGCAGTGTCTGCACCGAGGAAGCCACTCAGGCTCACGCCGTTGAAATTAGCTGGATCCGCTGTGGTAACAAACTTCGCATCCGCGTTAACAGTGACATTGAGAGTAGCTGGTGTAATATTAGCTTTGAGTCCATCAGGTTGGACTAACGAGTAGTTGCTAGCACCGACGCCACTGAGAGAGTAACCGCTGACTGTGACGGCTTTGGATGTACCAACATTCTTGTCGGCGAAGGTTGCATTCGCTGAACCGATAACCACTGGACTATCACCAGCACCCGTAAGAGGTGTGACGATTGCTGTACCACTGAGAGCGGCAACAGTCGTTGTATCATAGACTTTGTTGACGGCAGTGACGCCAGTGACCGTGACAGCCAGAGGTGTGATGTGCGCTGTGGTGGTGGTCGGACTAGAGGCCAACACATAGTTGGTGGCGAGTCCCGTGCCATTAGCTAAAGTGATCGCGGTAGCGGTTACGGTATTGGCCGTGTTTACATTCTTGTTATTGAAATTATATGTGGCCGAAACACCGAGAGTTTCGGAATCAACGAGGCCTGAGAGTGTGATGCTACCGGTCGCAGAAGTGTTACCGTCGTAAACTTTATCACTCGAAGTTAACGTAGTTGTCAGCACTGCTGGATTCACGGTCAGAGTACCGTTTGCATAACTGATTGTGTAATTCGAATTCGAGAGTCCGCTCGGAGTGAGTACATAACTGCCAGCATTAGTTGCTCCCTGGCTGGTACCCGAATAGTTCGCAGTGCCAGTGAGGCTAGCAGCGCTGTCATTATTGAGGAATCCAGTGTAGGTCAGACCTGCGCCGCCGGCATAAGCAGTACCGTCGTAAGATTTAGAATCTGACTTCGCCGTCACCGTTAACGAAGCTGGCGTGATCGATAGCGCAGTGCTGTTTGCGGAGGCTTGGACAAAAACATAATTGCCATTCTTCGCGGTCAGAGAAGTACCCGTCAGTGCGTAGCTTCCTACATTGCTGGTGAGACTTGCTGCACTGGTGAAGATCAATGTGCCTGTTGTGGCTGAGTTGAGTGTTTCACCATTTACAAATCCACTTACGGTGCCTGAGAAACTTGGATCAGTGGCACCGTAGAGTCGCGTCGCTGAATTAGCGGTAACGGTGAGAGTTGCTGGAGTGACCGCGAGCGAGCCGTTAACAAGGGTGCTGAAGGAATAATTAGCAGCAGCAAGCGTGCCTGCCGTTGGGATAGTTGCATAAGTACCGACGTTGCTGGTCGCCGTTGCAGTGGTTGTGACTGAGGCGTTGCCAGTAACACCTGCACTGACTGCATTCTCACCATTAACGAAACCACTAATCGTGCTGGTGAATGTCGGATCAACCGCACCATACACGCGAGAGTCATCGCCAGCGGTAACAGTTAACGTAGCTTTGTTCACCGTGAGCGTACCATCTACGAAGGAGACTGAGTAGTTCGGATTGGATAATCCGGCTGGAGTAATGGCGTAAGTACCTGCATTGATTGCGCCCTGGCTATTGCCGGTGAACGAAAGCGTGCCGGTGAGTCCAGAGGAAGAATCATTATTCCGGAAACCAGAGTAGCTCACACCGTTACCATCCGCGTAAGCGAGACCGTTATAAGTTTTGTTGTCTGCGAGAGCGGTGATTGTCAGCACAGCTTGAGTGACAGTGAGTGCGACGCCGTTTGCTGGAGCTTCAACAAAAACATAGTTGCCGTAGTTAGCGGTGAGGCCAGCAGCCGACAGTCCATAGGTGCCAACATTACTTGAAGTGGTTGCCGATGTTGTGAAAGAAAGATTGCCCGTGGTTGCATTGGCCAGGGTGTCGCTGTTGGCGAAGCCAGTGACCGTGCCTGTGAAGGACGGATTAGTTAAACCATATTGGCGAGTAGCGGCATTTGCAGTAATCGTCAGAGTAGCTGGAGTAATGGTAAGCGCGCCGTCGATGATGTTAGTGAAGACGTAGTTCGCAGCTGCAAGCGTTCCAGCGGTAGGAGTGATTGCATAGTTACCGACGTTGCTGGACGTAGTCGCAACCGTTGTTACGCCGGCGGCTCCGGTGACACCAGCACTCGTTGCATTCTCACCGTTAACAAAGCCGAATAATGCGGTAGTGAAGTTCGGGTTGGCTGAGCCATAAACTCGGTTAGCATCTGCCGCTTGCAATATTAAGGAGGCCTTACCGATGGTCAGCGCACCATTTGTAAAACTGAGTGTATAGTTGCCCGAAGATAAACCACTAGGAGTAATTACATACGAACCAGCATTGATTGCACCTTGGCTCGTACCAGTGAAAGTGAGTGTGCCAGTAAGATCGGAGGCGGAGTCGGCATTGCGGAAGCCCGCATAGGTGACGCCATTACCACCAGCGTAAGATAATCCAGAATAGGTTTTGCTATCGGCGACAGCAGTCACCGTCAGACTTGCTGGAGTTACCGTGAGTGCAGTTGCATTGCCAGCAGCTTGGGCGAATACGTAATTACCATTATTAGCGGTGAGACCGTAACCAGTAACATCGTAACTACCAACGTTGGTCGCCACAGTGGCCGGAGTTGAAAATGCTAATGAACCTGTGGTGGCACTAGCGAGGTTCTGTTCATTGACAAAGCCGGTGACCGTTCCTGTGAAGGTCGGATTAACCAATCCATACTCGCGGCTCGTAGCGTTCGACGTAATCGTCAGCGTAGCTGGGTTAACCGTGAGACGACCGTTGGTTACGCCAGTGAATTCGTAATTATTTGAAGAGTAACCAGCGGCACTTGGAACGATTGCGTAATTGCCAACGTTGCTTGTCGCATTCGCAACAGAAGTTGCGGTACCAGAACCCGTCACACCGGAGGTAGCTAATGTTTCACCATTCACAAATCCTGTCAGGGTCGTTGTGAAAGTCGGATTAACTGCACCATAAGTGCGCGAAGCATCTGTAGCGACTACAGTGAGAGCGGCTTTGTTAACCGTGAGAGTGGAAGGTACGTAGGTAATCGCGTAGTTGGAACTCGTGTAGCCCGAACCAGAGATTGCGTAACTGCCTGCGTTGATCGCGTTTTGTGAGCTGCCACCAAAGCCGAGCGAACCACCAAGAGTAGTTGCGTCTTCACCGTTCACGAAACCTGAGAAAGTGGCACCCTTCCCTCCCGTGTAGGCGAGGCCATCGTAGGTCTTAATATCGGACAAGAGAGTTACCGTAAGAGTCTTCGTTGCGACTACGCCGTTCGTGGCGTTTGCAGATGCGTCGACAAAGTAATTCGCTGCTTGAGCACCGGCGAGGCTGATGCCTGCAAGATTATAGCTCTTACTCGAACCAACGCCTGCAGTTGCAAGCTCTGCTGAACCAGTGGCGCTCACCGTATCACCTGCGAGAACACCGTTAAGGCCGATTTGCGCGGAGGTGTAAACCTTGGTACCATCGTAAACCTTACTAGCGGTGCTAGTGAGTGCCTTCGGAGTAACAGTCAACGTACCGATAATTGTCGGTGTACCTGAGTAGTTGGTGCCGACCTTGGCGATGTTCGAACCTGCAACAGAATAATTACCCACTGACAAGAAACCAGCAGGTGTGATTGTGCCGTTCGCACCGAGCGTGAACGTCAAACTACCTTCAAATGCGTCGTTATAAGTATAGGTCGAACCATTCGAGCTCGCGAGCGTAAGCGTTGAAAGAGCGTTACCCTCAACGGTCACATACTGAACACTGCTGACGACATAGTTAGCCGACGTACCGTAAACGTTAGAAGTATTAGCGATCTTCACGAGCACCTGACCTGCCGGAACAATCTTATAATTACCAGCGACGTTGTTAATGGTGTAGTTGCCTGCGGAGAGACCTGAGGGAATGAGCACGCCTGCATAGTTTTCAGCGGAACCTGTGGAAGCGTTACTGCGCGTGATGGCTAATGTGCCAGTGAGTCCAGCGGACGATGCATCCTGGCCGGCAACAAATCCGTTATAGCTGACGCCATTGAAACCAACGGCATCAGTCTCACCAACAAAACGAGCATCAGCATTAGCCGTAACCGTGAGTGTCGCTGGCGTGATGGTCGCCGCGGCCGGAGACTGTTGCGTGAGAACGTAGTTTGAAGAAGCGGCACCCGCGAGTAATGCTCCGGCGAAAGTTACCTCGTTTGCGGTGGCAACATCAGCGCTGTTGAAAGCACCGACAATCGTACCCGAGATCGAGACTGCGTCGGAACCGACGACACCAGTCAGAACGCCAGTACCAGAAATCGTGGCGGTGGTAGTACCGTCGTAAACTTTGGTAGACGGAGTAGTGAGTCCGCTCATGGTGAGCGTCTTCGGCGTGATGCTTGCGATAGCAGGCGACTGAATTGTAAATGTATAATTCGTCGCATCAACTCCGCCAAGAGAGAGACCAGAGAAAGTGACTTCTGATGCTGTCACAACATTCTTACTATTATAAGTACCGACTACGGTACCACTGAGTGTGACCGCGTCTGAACCGAAGACGCCGACAAGTGCACCATTTCCGCCGACAACGGCCGAAGTGTTACCGTCGTAAACTTTGCTAGCGGGAACTGTCAGCCCAGTCATCGTAAGCGCAGCAGGTGTGATGGTCGCTGAGAGACTGTAAGATGTGGAGATGATATAATTACCAGCATCAGTGCCCGATGCAGTGAGTCCGGTGAAGCTCACCGTATTCGCTGTGGCAACGTCTTTAGTATTATAAGTACCGACTGCAGAACCAGAGAGTGTTACATTATCGGATCCAAGCAGACCTACGAAGGTTGGCGTGCCACTAACCGTCGCGGTGGTGGTGCCATCGTAAACCTTATTGGCTGGAACAGAAAGTCCACCGAGCGTTAACTGCGCTGGCGTGATTGTGCCGGTGAGGCCAGTCACAGTTTGCAGCGAATAATTAGCGGCGTCATCACCTGAGAGAACGATAGCAGCGTTAGAGACAATCAGCGACTTACCAGAGCCGACATTCTTATCAGCGAAGGTCGCAGTGACAGCAGAAGTATTGGCGGTGACGGTGTCGCCGGAAATTACACCGGAGAGAACGACGGAACCAGTACTCAACGGAGCTGAGACAGTTGCATTATAAATTTTGGTGACAGCACCAAATCCAGTAAGCGTTAACGGAGCCTTGGTGATTTCACCGACGAAGCCAGTGCCGACAGTAAGATCATAGTTAGCTGCATCGGTTCCACTCAGAGCGGAATTACCAGCGGCGACCACGAGAGATTTATTGGTGCCGACATTTTTATTTGGGAACGTAGCGGTGACCTGAGTCGAGTCGAGGGTGACATCATCGCCTGTGACTACGCCAGTGAAAGTGTAGAAACCATTACCGAGCGTAGCAGCGGTCGTGCAATCGTAAACCTTAGTGACGGAACCACTACCCGTGAGCGTGGCGGCGGCACGTGTGATTGTTCCCGTGAAGGCTCCGAGATTTGTGATCTCGTAATTACCCGCGTCGGTTCCAGTAAGAGTCGTAGCACCCGCCGTGAGAGTGATCGCTTTCAGTGTACCGACATTTTTATTTGTGAAGGCGGCGGACAAACCTGTGGAACTAAAGCTGACGCTATCGCCGGACAGAACGCCAGTGATAGATGAGGAACCTAAACCGAGAGGTGCATCGACGGTACCATCGTAAACCTTGGTCGCCGAACCAACACCTGTAAGCGTCAACGGAGCTGGCGTAATTGAACCCGTGAAACTCGCAAGATTATCGAAAGTGTAATTACCTGCATCTGTGCCCGTGAGTGCTGAGGCACTTGCGGTGACAGTGAGTGTTTTGCCGGTGCCGACATTCTTATCTGCGAATACGGCAGTGAGTGCGGCTGGGCTGAAGACAACGGTGTCGCCGGATATGATACCAGATACAGCTGCACCCGAAGCATTGAGTGTGGTCGTGGTTGTACGATCGTAAACTTTAGTCGTGCTACCTACACCGATCACGCTCAACGGAGCCTGCGTAATTGTGCCGTTAATCGCATCGAGTCCTGTTAAATTATAATCACCAGCGGAAGCACCCGTGAGAGCGGCGTCGCCACCGGAAATGACGAGTGCGCGCGTGCCAACATTCTTATTCGGATAAACTGCTGATAGAGTTGTTGCATCGAAGCCAACCGTGTCGCCGGCAAACACACCGCTTAAAGTAGCGCTACCGAAGGCGAGTGTCGCGTTGGTTGTGGCATCGTAAACTTTGGTCACCGCCCCAGCACCTGTGAGCGTCAGAGGCGCAGGGGTGATGGTGAGATTAGCATTGGTCGTGGTAACATTGTAATTCTGGAGATCACTATTAGCGTTACCGCTCACGACGTTAATCGCAGAAGCATAATTACCGACGTGCGTGCCAGTCGCCTGAGTACCGGAGATGGTTAAAACATCGCCCGACAGGAAGCCGGATGTAATCGCTGCGGATTGCGTACGGGCAGTTGAGTTATAAACCAGCGATGTCGCCGACGCTGTGATGCTGGCGTTGGCTTGAGTTACATTGAGATTACCCGCAACCAACAACGTGTTGGTCAGATTCGGAATCGTAGTCGAAACCGTACCCGAACCGACAAGCGTGTAGGCTCCAACAATCAGTTTACCAGCGGAAGAAAGTGAAGTGCCCGAAGGGACCAGAGAGAAGGTGACGTTGCCGTTCGCTCCATCTGCATAAACGTAGGATCCATTTGTAGCTGTACCACTGCCACTCGAATAGGTGAGTGTGTGAAGGACGCTAGAATTATCCTTATACACAACGGAAGAAAGTGCTGAAACACTTCCGTTGGTTCCATAAGTAGCGTAAGTGTCCGCGATGATTGCTAAAGTATTCGCAGGCAGAACTTTGATTTCGAAATTACCTGGTGCGTAAGTGATTGAATAGTTTCCGCGAGTAGCAGGGCCGGCAGCGGTAAGCACTCCGGAATAAGATCCGATTGCATTAACAGCACTGTTGGTGCGAGTGACGGTAATTCCCGTCGTGCCACCGGAAAGTAAAACTGATGAACTCTCACCGTTAGCGAATCCAGTGTAGTTAACACCAAGGAAACCTGCGGTGTCGGGCATGCCTTCAAACTTCACCGCGTTCTTCGCGGTGACGACGAGTGATGCACGATTAACTGTGACGCTAGCTGTGTTGGATGATACCGCGTAATTAGAAGCCGAGCCGGTCGAGAAATTAAGAGTTCCTGGAGTGATGGAATAAGTACCGATGTTCGCAGTGGGCGCGAATCCATCCGATGTCATGGTGAAACTGTCGAGCACGTCGTTGATCGTGACGCCGTCGACCGTAACGCCGTTGATAACACCAGAAGCCTGAGCACTAGTACCAACCGGAGCTAAAGTTTGTCCGTAAGTCTTTGTCTGTGCAGATTGTGTGAGACTTAAAGGTGCGGCCGTGATCTCAAGTCCGAGATAAGGCGCCTTAGCACTATTACCAATCAAAGTAACGTCGACACCAGCTGCCATCAGCACGCCGTGACGACTGGTCAGAGTGTAAGCATACGGTGTACTCGCAGGAGTTACCTGCTCACCAGCGAGCGTACCATATTGAGTACGCGTGCCAGTGACCGAGTTCATGAAGTCAGCCATCGGCAGACGGAACTGAACGCCGTTAGCGACTACGTTGAAATATTCGACGCCGTTGACGACGGTGAATCCAGGATTCTTAACCGAGTTGCGAATCAGGCGAGCATTGAGCAGGTTTTCGAGCGAGCCAACGGTAGCGACGGAGTTGTAAGCTGCGCTCGGATCGTTGGTACCGTAGACCTTTGAAAAATTATCTGACAGCAGTAAGTTCGCTTGAGCGACAAAACGGAATTGGATGACTGGACCAATCGCGGAACCGGTAGCAGTGTTGTTACTACCGAGTGCGTTAAAGATTTCGGAAGTGTTGATACCTGCAGCCGTCGTAATGGGTGAACTCGCTGCAACGTTACCGGCAGCATAAGCTTTGGCGAAAAGGGTGTTACCGAAATCTAATCCACCGAGCTTAGAATCCAAGTACGCGAGAGTATTTAGCGAAGTGGCCGTCGTCGAATTCGAAGAGATGGTTGGCGCACCCGAATAAAGAATTACGTTTCCGTTTGGCGAAGTGATTGAGTTACCGCTCAGACCAACAATTTGTCCGCCAGTCGCAACGCCGACAGGGAGATACGCACCAGCGGCGATGGCCACAGGTCCAGTACCGTTATTAATAATCTTCGGTGGAGTGACGTTACCGTTGTTAGATGAGAGAACGAAAACACCCGCGTTAGAATTCTGAGTTACCGTCGTCGCTGTCGTGGTGACGACTGCGGCGGTGTCGCCAATGGCGCTGATAGCGATTGCACCTGCCGAGGCCGCATTAGTGATGGTTACTGGATCGTAGTAACGACCGCCGAGTGCGATGAGGCTCGTGTTACCGTTAGTAGAATTATTTAAAATTGAAACTGTACCAGTGAGACTGACTGCAGATTGATTAGCGGTAACACCAGCGGAAACTCCGGTGATATTAATCGCATCCTGACCAGCCGTGAAGGTACCCGAGGCGGTAAATATTCCGCTCGTGACGCTGACACCTTTATAAGTTGTGGAAGACGAACCAGTAACACCCTTAAGCGTGATGCCGCCCGTGGCGGTTAGATTCGTCGAGACCAAAAGTCCGTTGAGTGATGTACCATAAGTCGACGCGTTCGCCGCAGTGATGCCGCCGGAAGCGCCATTCAACCAAGTGTTATCTAAAGTGATTGAGCCTGGAACATTCAGCGCGCTGTTGACGATAATTTCGGCGCCACTGGAAAGATTCTTGTAATGGATATCGCTCGTCGAACCAGCGGTGAATGAAATCACTCCAGGATTAATAACCGAGAGTTTATTACCCGAGGTTGTATTGTAAGTTATCTCGGATGCATTGCCGGATGTATTTGCCGCAACGGATATCGTACCGTTCTGCGTAATCACATTATTCGAAGCGAAGAGCATACTGCCGCCATTCGAGAGGCTTGTGATATTGCCGTTTTGAACGATGCCGGATGAACCACCTGCAGTGGTCTTGTTGCCCGTGACGCTTAAGTTGCCGCTGCCCGCGAGAACGCTGAGTTTGCCGATATAAACCGGTGCGATGGTCGAGGAGCTGAGATTGTTACCGATGACTGTGATCGACTGACCATTGAGACCATACGAAGCGCTCGGATAATAAACGCCGTAGCCAGAACCAGCGACGCCATCGAGAACAACAGTGCCAGCCGAGCTAGTGATGTTATCGCTAATCTGAATCGCCTTGGAGGAAGTGTTGCCGTTGGTTGCACCGCGAAGCACGACGCCATACTGACCGACCAAGGGCTGGCCGGAGTTGATGACGATGGCGCTGCTCGTAGTCGCGAGAGAAATATTACCTGTGGTTAGGTAGCCGCTGACAGGCGTTGCACCGACGGTGTCCGTACCGAAAGTATTATCGATGGTGATGATGCCAGGAATCGTCGGTAAGGAACCTGCGTTGAGTACTGCACCACTCGCGTACATGTTGTAGTCGATTCGCGAAGTCGAACCCGCGGTGATTGTCAGCGGAGTATTGATGACAACAGTCGAAGACTTGTCGCCGCGCGACACGTCATAAGTGACCGCACTACTATGACCGCTCGTATTCGCGACCACGTTGATCGTACCATTCTGAGTGATATTATTATTCGAACGGAATATTGCGCTGCTACCGTTACCACTAATCGTAACGACGCCTTCCTGAGTGATACCGTATCCTGACTGAGTGACAGTATTACCAGTCACCGTTAAATCGCCACCACCCGAGAGAATATTCAGTCGACCGAGACGTACTGCGTTACCGGTCGTTCCGGTGGCGTTGCCAACCACGTCGATTGTCTTAGCGGAAATACTACCATAGCCGTCGAGACCGATAGCAACGGCGATACCGCTACCAGTTCCGGCGATCGTGCCATTCAAACTGACTCGGCCGGTCGGAGCGCTCAGCGCTGAAACGTACCACTGAACATTGGGCCAAATATTTCCGATACCGTAACCATTCGCAGCGATGCCGGTGATAGAGATATCACCCAGAGAACTCGTGATGTTATCGCGCAACATAACGGCTACGCCATAGATGCCGGAATTGACGACGGAACGAATAGTAACACCACGGTCGCCGGAGAGAGCATTACCTTGGTCAATCACCACAGGGTTAGAAGTCGTGGCGAGTGTTGAGAGATTGGCGGCGGTGATGTAACCGCTGACGGGTGTGGCGCTCGCCGTGGCTGCACCATAAGTGTTATCGAGCGTGATGATACCAGGAACGCGGATGAGACCCGGATTAAGTGCCGCACCACTCGCAAACATATTGTAGTCGATGCCCGAGGTCGAACCGGTCGCGATTACGGAATTAGTGGTAGCGATTGACGATGTTTTATTACCAGTCGAAACGTCGTAAGTAATCGCACTACTGTGACCGCTTGTGTTGGCGACCAATGTGATGGTACCGGTCTGGTTGATGTTGTTGTTCGAACGGAAAGTCACACTGCCACCGTTGGCGTTGTCCGTGATATTTCCATAAGCGTAAACTCCGTTGCCAACTTGATCGAAACTGTTGCCCGTAATGACAACATTTCCAAGCACGCCCGCAGCGGCCTCACCCGCAGTGAGAGCAAGCACGGTCAACGCACCTTGGCGGACAGAGTTGTTGCCGCTGGAAAGTGTGCGCGTACCAGTGAGCGTGATACCCTTAGCTGAAAGTAGGCCCGTGAGGTTTACGCCATTGCCCGTTGTAGTGACACCTGAGACGTCGATTGTACCCAAAGTCGAAGTCACCGCTGAGGAACCAGAAACTGAATCGCCACCGAAAGATACACCACGTAGAATAACGCCTGCAGTGCCGGTCAAAGTATTATTAACCGTGATACCAGCAGAGCTCGTGACCAAGGCCGTGGTCAATGTCGATGCGTTTAAATAACCGCTGGTCGGCGTGGCACCGACGGTGGCAGCACCGTAAGTATTATCGAGAGTGATGAGACCAGGGACGCTGATAGTACCAGGATTAATTGTGGCACCAGCAGTGTATTGATTAAGATTAATGTTAGAGGTCGAACCCGCGGTGATTGAAAGGTTGCCGTTAACGATACTCGAAGTTTTGCCACCCGTGGAGACATCATAAGTAACCGCACTGCTTTGGCCGCTCGTGTTGGCGACCATCGTGATATTACCCGTATGATTAATGTTGTTGTTCGACTTGAATAACACGCTTCCGCCATTGGCGTTGATCGCGATGCTGCCGTTGGCCGTGATACCCTGCCCTGTTTGATTAGTGTTATTACCTGTGACGGTGAGACCTGTACCGCCAGAGACGACGGTAAGCGTACCACCTAGCACAACGCCCGTAGAAGTGGAATTTGTCTCACCGAAAATAGTGATCGTCTTGGCGCTCATCGCACCAGAGTTATAAAGCCCGTTACTTGCGTTGGTTGTTGCAGTGATGTCAATCGTACCTGCGTTCGCCGTGAGGATGGCGTTACTATTTCCGATGAAGCCCGAGCTACCATAACCCAGTCCCCAAATTGTAATATTACCCGTCGTTGCGGTCACAGCGGAACTGGCGTTGATGCCGTACGTACCAGTACCAGTGACGCCGCGCAGCACGACACCTTTGCCGCCAGTGAGAGTGTTGTTTAGCGTGATACCATCAGAAGACGAAGCCAATGTGCTACGATTAGCCGAGGTAATGTAACCACTAGTCGGTGTGCCGCCGACGCCAGCTGTGCCACCCCAAGTATTATCCAGAGTGATGACGCCAGGGACAGAAACCGTACCAGGATTTAAATTAGATCCCGAGGTGTAGACATTGTAATTGATGCCCGCTGTGGAACCCGTTGCGACCGTAAGATTGCCCGCAACAAGCGTCGAAGTTTTGTTACCTGTAGATAAATCGTAGGTGACGGAGCTGTCGATGCCGCTGATATTCTTCGCGAGCGCAATGGCTCCGTTCTGACTAATATTATTATTCGACTTAAATAGAATACTGCCGCCGTTCGAATTATCCGTGATCGCTCCGGTCTGGTAAACGCCACCCGAAAGTTGGTTGCTGTTATTGCCTGTGACGAGAATATTACCGCCGCCGGTGACAACAGTAAGTGCACCAAGATAGACTGCGCCGCCAGTAGTGAGCGTACCACTGGTATTGTTCGTGCCCGTGATTGTGATGTTCTTTGCCGAGATTAAACCGGAAGACTTAGTGCCCCAAATATTGCCAGTGCTAGCAGAATTGCCCGTGATGATAACATTACCAGTATTAGCTGTGACGGTTCCGGAAAAATTGATGGCTGATCCACTGTTAGATTGACCAGTCAACAACACATTGCCCGCTGTGGCGATGAGTGAGCCGCTACCGGTATAACCGGTACTCGTTCCGCTGATGCCGCTGATCGATAAATCACCCGTCGTCGCGGTCAGAGTAGAGGTTGTATTGATTGCATTCGAACCACTAGAAACACCTTGAATGATGATGCCATTAGCGCCCGTCATCGCGTTGTTAATCGTGATGCCTTCGGTGGCGACCGCTTTAGAGATATTCGCTGTTGTGATGTACCCGCTGGTCGGCGTACCACCTACTCCGCTCGTGCCGCCGTAAGTATTATCGAGAGTAATGATACCTGGAATATTTAATGCACCACCATCGAGGTGAGCCCCACTGGCAAGAAGGTTGTAATTAATCTGCGAAGTCGAACTACCAGTGATGGTCAGATTCCCGCCGACAATTGAAGAGGCATTAGTGCCCGTCGTCACATCATACGTTAACGCCGAGGCATGGCCGCTAGTGTTGCCAACCATCCCTATAGCCGTGGATTGGTTGATATTATTGTTCGACTTAAATGTGATACTACCGCCGACAACATTGCTGGTGATCGTGCCATTATCGACCTGGATACCAGTACCAGACTGATTTGAATTATTACCAGTAATCAGTAGGTCACCGCCACCTGCGAGGACAACGACATTGTTGACGCGTGCAGCGAGTCCAGTACCGTTCGCCGTTCCGGTCACGGTAATGTTTTTAGATGATAGAGTGTTATTGTTATAGAAATCAACAGCGGTGCCCGTCGTGCCAGCGGTTGTACCCGTAATGTTTATACGCCCCAACGGAGCGCTGAAAGTCGTAGCCACCCAGTTGACGCCTGGATTGACGTTCGTGAGTGCGTAGCCGTTCAGCGTGTAACCAGTCAGTTCAATGTCGCCCTGCGATGAGGTGATATTCGACCAGATACGCACGCCCATGACATTCGTTCCACCGTAACTCGCACCGCGGATGATGACGCCCTTGGTGGCACTCAACGCTGAATCAATAAGGATACCGTAACTAGTTGTGGCTAACGAAAGATTACTTGCGGTGATGAAGCCGCTAGTCGGCGCGCCGCTGACGCCCGCTGTACCACCAAAAGTATTGTCCAGAGTAATTGTACCTGGGACGGTAATCGCTCCAGGTTTCAGCTGTGCGCCAGCGGAGTAAAGATTGTAGTCGATCGGACCGGTGTTCGCACCAGTGATTGTCAGTGAGCCTGCGACAATGCTCGAGGTGTTGTTACCAGTGGAGACATCATAAGTGATCGCTGCTGCGGTCGTACCTGGGTTGCTCACCAATGTGATCGCACCCGTCTGACTAATATTATTGTTTGAGCGGAAGGTGATGTTACCGCCGACAACGTTGTCCGCAATGGCTCCGGTTTGGCTAATGCCTGTGCCGGATTGATTGGAATTATTACCCGTGACGACGAGGTTACCGCCGCCCGCATTGAGTGTGATAGCTCCGAGATTCACCGCCGTGCCGCTAGCACTATTAATAGTACCTGTGATCGTGGCGGATTTAGCAGTGATGAGTCCAGTCTGGCTCACGCCAGCACCTGACGTTGAAGTTGCAGACAATGTGACTGCGCCCGTTGAAGCATTTAAAGCGTAGGCACTCGAGTAGGCAGTGCTGGTTCCACTTTGGGCTGAGATGATGATATCACCGGCGGTCGAGGTCACCGCGGCGTTCAACTGCATGCCGTAATTACCAGTGGTCGTTCCCGTCAGCGTGACATTATTCTTAGCGGAGATTGTCGCGCTGGTGAGCGTGTAAATACCTAAGCTCCCCGTTGAACTAGCAATACCGTTAGCAGTGAAAGAACCCAAAGGAGCGGAGATGGCCCCCGAGTTTAAATAGATGGCCGCATTGCCCGCTACTTCATAACCCGTAAGGCTAATGTTCCCAGTAGTTGCCGTAACGAGTGCGCCCGCGCTGTTAATATATAAACTGCTACCGGCGGTGCCAGCGACGCTGATGCCAACACCATCAATATTACCGGTTGCAGCGAGCAATGATCCTGTGGTGTAGACGCCGTGTAAGTTAGTACCAGCCGTGGCGCCCTTGATAGTGATGCCCTTCGCACCGCTCAAGGCTCCGCTTATATTGATGCCGTTTGTGGTAGTCGTGGCGTAAGTGGCGGCGTTTGCTGAAGTGATAAAACCACTAACCGCTGTTCCTGATGTAGCGCCATAAGTATTATCTAAAACAATTGTACCAGGGAGCGGAATCGCTGCGGTGGCGAGGGCGCCAGAGACCGTGATGGAAGAACCCTTTGACTTAACGTTCAGGTTGATATCACTGGTCGAAGTTGCGGCTGCGACGGTGAGCGTGCCGATAGTTACAGCGGAGGCGTTTGAGCCAGTGGTCGCGTCAAAGAGAATCGAACTTGCTAGACCGTTCGTATTGATGGCGCTCGCGATTGTACCAGTCTGCGTAATCTTATTATTCGAAATCAACGAGAGACTCGAACCGTTGGCGAGATTGATGGCGCCGACGTCGACCCCGAGATTGGAACCTGCGGCAGTGTCGTTACCCGTGAAGCTGATATTGGATCCAGCACCCGTGACGGTGAGCACATCAACCTTCGCAACGGTAGTCGCGGTGGTGCTTGTCGCGTTGAGAGTGATACCAGTTTTCGCGCTGATGGTTGCACCAGTGACGATGTTGATGGCGCTTCCGGTCGTGGCGACAGAGGTCAGACTAACGGATCCGTTAGTGGAAGTGAGCGTACCAGCGGAAGATGAACCAGAATAGGCGATGGCCGTAGAGCCGAGAGCGTTAACGACGATATTTCCATTGGCCGTATTAACAGCGGCGGATGTCTGAATCGCGTTGAATCCGTTCGAAACACCCGAGAGGAGGATGTTCTTGTTGGCATACATCGCACCGTTGAGAGTGAGACCAATCGCTCCGACCGCGTTGGCCGCTGTAACGGTGCTCCCATTCGTGTTATCAATGGTTAGAATGCCCGGGAGCGGAATCGCACTCGTACCGACGGTGCCAGGATTCAAGGCCGAGCCCTTCGACTTAATAGTCAGATTTACATCGCTCGTGCTGCCAGTAATGAAAGTAATGTTACCCGTCGTGATTGCAGAAGCGTTTGATCCCGTCGTGGTATCGAAGATCAAATTGCTGGCTGTACCGTTCGTGTTAGCGGCATTCGCAATTGTACCAGTCTGATTGATAATATTATTCGAAACAAACGAAAGACCAGAACCGCTCGCTAAACTAATTGCACCAGATGTGACGATACCGTTGGCGCTGCCCGCAGCAGTATTGTTGGCTGTGATAGAAAGATTAGAACCCGCACCGGTGAGTGTGATGGCTCCGAGATTGGCAATGCTCGCACCAGTGGCGCCGGTCGCATTAACAGTGACGCCAGTCTTAGCCGAAAGCGCACCCGTGTAATTGAGCGGAATCGCTGTCGAGTTCGTCGTTGAAGTAATTGAGATGGCTCCGAGGCTCGAAGTAATCGCACCACTTCCGTTGATACCATTCTGAGCGGAAGACGTGGCGGTGTGTGTAGAACTGTTTGTGATCGTGACACCGGTGGCACCGTTAACCGCAGCATTAATCGTGAGCGCAGCGACACCGTTGGTGGCCAGTAAACCCGTGGAAGTTGTCGCCAGCGTGACCGACCCCGTCGTGGAAGTCAGTGCCGAGCTCACATAAAGATTGGCACCGGCTAAATCGGTCGCAGTCGAGGTTGTCGTGATATTAAGATCACCGTAAGCCGTGATCGGCGAGGTGGCAGCAAGACCGGCGATGACGTAACCCCATTGACCCGCACCGCTGGTGGCCAAGTTGATAGAGAACTTTCCGCCGATGTTATATGTCACCACGTTTGAAGTATAGGCACGACTAGTCGCGACATTGGTTGAGGCCGCGGCGGAGAAATCGCCACCTGTCGTACTCGTGGTTGAGCCAGACGTGGTGGTATTGATTGTGAAACTGCCGTTAGCGTAAACCGTTCCATTGGCGATAGAGCCGCGGGTTAGCGATCCGGCAGAAATTGTACCACCAGTTCCATCCAATATGACATAGCCTCCGCGGGTTGTGATGGCGGCACCGACCAACACGTTAGCTAATGTGCCATGTGTTGAAGTGTTTGTCGCATTGAACGATTGCAGAATAAGATTAATCGGTCCGCTCGAAGAAGTAATACCCGCG
>Ga0209088_10000530_pt1 | contig 26615 bp, 33 predicted proteins | sample S_140625_EF_Meta_FD_187324 | JGI IMG/M metagenome (GOLD analysis project Ga0209088, IMG submission 187324) | Freshwater microbial communities from Lake Simoncouche, Canada to study carbon cycling - S_140625_EF_MetaG (SPAdes) (version 2) | ecosystem: Environmental > Aquatic > Freshwater > Lake ... | reverse complement strand
GGCCCTGTTCGAAGCGGTTGGCGGCTTTGATGCGATCAACTTCGCGGTTAACTACAACGATGTGGATTTTTGCCTGCGTCTGATCAAGGCGGGCTATCGCAATTTGTATTGTCCGGATGCGGTGCTGATCCACCATGAGTCCAAAAGCCGTGGCGCGCCGACCGAAGCCGACACCTATGCCCAATGGCAGCGAGAACGGCAGGCCATGGTCGATCGCTGGGGAGCGGCCTTGGAAGCGGATCCCTATTACAGCCCCCACCTGAGCTTGCTGGAGGAAAATCTATCGCTCACGCTAAAATCCTCCACCACAACAGCGCGAACCTCGGCTCTCCCCCCTAGCTAATCCATGCCCCTCGATCTCACCGGCCAACCCCTGATCGACCGCAGCGATTTTCAGCAGTCGCTTGAGACTGGCACCTTTGGCCGGTGGGCTGAACAGGCCATCTCCCTACACGACAAGGGATACTGCCTTGTGGATCTGGGCAGCAGCGACTGGCTGGAAAAAACCGATGACGTTGTGAACGCTCTCCAGCCGCGTCTGGAAGCTGAGCTCAAGCTGTGGGAGAGCGGCGAAAGCGGCCCGCCTCGCTTGCAGGATGGCTGGATCGACCATGGCTCGATACGGGCTCTCGCTTTGGAACCGGTGGTGTTGGATCTGTTGCGCCACCTCTATGGCCGGGAACCCTTTGCCTTTCAAACCCTCAACTTTGCCGTGGGCAGCGAGCAGCATTTTCATAGTGATGCCGTTCATTTCCATAGCTATCCCCATGGCTTCATGTGCGGCGTTTGGATCGCGCTCCAGGATGTGCAACCGGAGAGTGGCCCCCTGATCTATTTCCCGGGCAGCCATCGGTTGCCCTATCTCAGCGCACGCTCGCTGGGCTTGGATCGGGAGGCGGTGCTGGGTGAACCACACCCGCAGCGGTTGTTTGAGCCCTCCTGGCAACAGGCCGTGAGCGAGCACGCCTTTGAGAAGCAGCAGTTTCTGCCGAAGCGGGGGGAGCTGCTGATCTGGCATTCCAATCTGCTGCATGGAGGTGCGCCCGTGCAAGAGAGAACCAGCAGGCGCTGGAGCCAGGTGAACCATTATTTTTTCAGTGACTGTCTATACACCACACCGATGCGCAATTTTGGTGCTGGTGAGGGTGGCACCTCCCTGCGCAATCCCTTCGATCTGGCCAAGGACACAACCCGCTTCAGCGAAGTGGAATGGCGAGATGTGAACCGGATGAAGAAGAGGAAAAGCATAATTGACAAGATCAGGGGTAATCGTGGAGACTTCAACCCATGCAACGAAGGGTGGCATGAAGAAAAAGGGTCGTCGTCTCAAGCGTTTTTTGGGCCTGCGGCGCGAGGCCGGCATCGCCTGGAGCGGCGGGATTGAACATCTTCTACCCGGCCAGATTTCCGGCTGGGTGGTGGCCAAAGACATGCCGCTCCAGGAGGTGCGCCTGCTCGTGGGCCCCCACCTGATTGCCCGGGCGGAGATCAACAAGGCGCGCCCCGATGTTTGCGAGAGCCTCGGCTGGCAGGGCACACCGGGATTTTCACTCAAGCTGCCCGCGGAGCTACCGCCTGTGGACTGGCAGCCGGCTCCGCGCCTGCTGGCCCTCAGCGCCGACGGCAGCCAGCAGGTGGAGCTGGGGCTGATCAGCCAGCCGAAGCAGACCGCCAGCCTCTTGAAGGCGCTTCTGCAGAGCGACCTTCTGGGGCTGGAAGGCCATGTTGATGGTCTACTGCAGGGAGCGCTGCGGGGTTGGGCCGGCCGGCGTGGACAGGGGCAACCGGCCCAGATCTGGCTCCAGGCTGCTGGACAGGAGCCGTGGAGCTTGAACTGCAATCAATGGCGGGATGGCCTGCAAGAGATGGGTCTGCCGGAACACAGCGGCTTTTATCTTGATCCTCAGGCCTTGCCCCCAGGCTGGGGCGGGATTGAAGTGTGGTTCAGTTTTGATCAAGAGGGGCAATTCCGCTTGCCACAGCAGGAGCGAGTGGTGTTGCCAGCTAGGCCGGCTGTGGAGAGCGGGGTTGTGCACGCGATTGAGGCCAATGCCTCGCTCACGGTGGGGAACAACCCAGCCACGCAGGAGTGGCCGACACGGGTGCCGGAGGATCTGGGACACCATTGGCAAGCCCTAGAGAGTTCCGGCTTTACCTCGACATGATTGAGCAGGAGCTCGAAGCGCGTGACAACAGCCAAAAACTGGCGCCGGCCCCAGCGCCGGTGAAAAAATCATCCAACTTGCCCAAGTGGTGGCTACGTCTACTGAGGGATGGCCGCTAGGAGCGCCTGGCCCACTCCAGAAGGGCGCTGGCCCTCTGCAAGCTGGCTGCATAGGTGTTGAGCAAAGCCTCAGTTTGCAAGGTCTGACTTGGCACTGCGGCAGCCACCTCTGGCAACACCTGCACGGCGAGCGCCGGGGGGATGGGGGCGGTGGGGACGACTGGGGGATGAAGTCGAAGCATGAGTCGTTGAGCCCGTTGCAGCTGCTCGAACTGAGTCTGGACGAGTTGATCACTGGCGAGGGAGCGCAGGAAGTAGTGCTCCAGCTCCTCCTGCACCTGATGCAGCTGCAACAGGGTGAGCTCCGCTTCTTCGCGGGCGTCGCTGAGCTGCTTGCGGCCATGGACCGCCTCATCACGCTCTCTGCTGATCTGCAACACCTCCTCAAGAGCCTCAAGCCTCGCGGCCTGCTCCTGGCCGGTTGCCTCAGCCTGCTGTAGGGCTTCGGCCTGGTACGCAGCCAACTGCTCGCTGGCGCTAAGGCTTAAGAAGTAACTTTGCTGGTCGCGGACATGGACCGCCTCATCACGCTCTCTGCTGATCTGCAACACCTCTGCCTCAAGGGCCTCAAGCCTCGCGGCCTGCTCCTGGCAGGTAGCCTCAGCCTGCTGAAGGGTTTCGGCCTGGGACTCAGCCAACTGCTCACTGGTGCTACGGCGAAAGAAGTAGAGTTCCAACTCCTCTTGCACCTGATGCAGCAGCAACAGGATTAGATCCGCTTCTTCGCGGGCCTCGCTGAGCTGATTTTCCCGGGCCTCGCTGAGCTGGTTGCAGCCATGGACCGCCTCATCACGCTCTCTGCTGATCTGCAACACCTCTGCCTCAAGGGCCTCCAGCCTCGCGGCCTGCTCCTGGCCGGTGGCCTCAGCCTGCTGGAGGGCTTCGGCCTGGGAGGCCGCCAACTGCTCGCTGGTGTTAAGGCGTAAGACATAACTTTCAAGCTCCGCCTGCACCTGATGCAGCTGCGACAGGGTGCGCTCCGTTTCTTTGCGGGCCTCGCTGAGCTGGTTGCGGCCATGGACCGCCTCATCGCGCTCTCTGCTGATCTGCAACACCTCTGCCTCCAGGGCCTCAAGCCTCGCGGCCTGCTCCTGGCCAGTGGCCTCAGCCTGCTGAAGGGCTTCGGCCTGGGACGCCACTAGCTTCTCGTTGGCGCCAGTGCGAAAAAAAAAGTTCACCAACCCCTCCCAAACCTGATGCAATTGTGATGCGATTACTTTAGCTTCTTCGTGGGGCTCGCCGAGCAGGTCGCGGCCTTTCTGAAGCTCGATCGGCAGAGAATCTATCTGTAGGGCTTTCGCCTGCCAGAGCGAGGAGACCAGCTCTGCCGAGCGAATGTCCCTACACAACGCCATCTCGCTCTGGCATGACTGCCGCTGAGCCAGCCGAGAACCTCCGGCTGGCGAAGGTTCTCGATAGGGAAACCTGGCAGCCAGAGCAGGGGGCGATCTGCGTTTAGCTCGCAGCCAAAGCCTTCATCGAAGGTGTTGTGATGCTGGAGGAGGCGGTATGGCGGCTGCTGAACCTGCGATAGACCCTGGCGAGGCACCCCGGCCTGGTTCAGTGCCGCCGGGGTGGCAAGTGACGAGCAGCGGCGGCTATCGATGGCCATGAGAATCGACCACTTCCCATTTGTGCACACGATGGAGGTGTTTGAGTTCGAGGCGCAGCCATCAAGGCTGCCCAAAAGTGTGATCAAGTTGTGGCGCCAGGTGTTGTCACACCTCCCAACGCTGGCATTCCCTTGATGTCGTAGGCCAGCTCGCGCAGGCCCTGACGGATGGAGCGATACCCTCCGGGGCGAAGGAGGTTCATCACCACCGTTTTCAGGAGTGAGAACACCGGTGCCCCGGTGCGGTTGGCGTAGCGGTGGGCGTCCTCGCCGAGCTGGGCGTCGCGGGCCCAGTGCCACTCGTTTTCAATGCTCCAATTCAATGCTCCAACGCTGGCGGATCAGGCGCAGCATGCTTTCTGGGTTGGTGTGGATGCTGGTGAAGAACAGATGACGCCTGGTGGTGGTGCCATTGTGCGTGATAGCGGAGGCCATATCGGTGATCCAGCTCCTGGGATCTGGCTGACCATCAATGCCTGCAGCACCTGGCCGAATTCCTGCAGCTGGGCTTTGTTGAACAGGTAAAGGAAGGTGGCATCCAATGGCCAGCGCTTGAAGTTCAGGCCAAGAGAATCGTTCAGGGCTGCCCGGTGAGTTGGCCATGGCCTCCAGATCACGGGAGCTCCTACAACCGCTGAGGATCCCCAGCACTGTCACCAGCAGCAAGAACCACTGCGAATAGCGCACCTCACGGCGGCAGAGGCCAACTCCTTCGGAGAAGGCTTCGCCTACGGGGATGGCCTTGAGGAAGCTGATCAGGTCACCTGGAGCAGCTTCATCGATTGCAGCAGAACAGGTTTCGGCCATTGGAAGGGAGAAATCCCGCTGACCCAACCCAATGCTGACAAACCTGCCAAGGCCTACGCAGACTGACTTTTTGGCGGCAAAGGGGGAGGGCGGTGATGCGCTCGCCCCTTGTGCTAGATCCGGCGCGTTAGCCAGGTCAGGCGTTTCCGCTGCACCATCCCTTGGGGAGTCGCTGCAGCCTGCAGTGGCGCCAGACAGTGGCGCCAGATCGCGGGGCATCGGTGGCCATACAGCGGGCGCTAACATGGCTTAATCAGGAGTCCAGGCTCCCACAAGGCGGATAGGGCCCACATACCAGAACGGTGCTTACCGATACGTCATTCGTCTGGTATACTTACCAAAAAATAAACCTGCCATGCCAGCCATCGCTCAACAAATCTGGACAACCGTCTCCAAGTCAGCACTTGGAGCTGTTGCGGTGCTGGGCGCTCTTACTGCTGGTCAAGCCCAAGCCTTGACATTCACCCTTGCCAATTCATTTAGCTTTGGCGGCAGTTCGTATCGCACCTATTATGCTGATGAGTCTATATCTTGGACGGAAGCACGGACCCAGGTCCAATCCCTAGGCGGAGGCTATGACCTCGCTTCCATCAATAGCCAAGCAGAAAATGATTTGATTTTCGCTAGTATCAATAATTCATTGATGTGGAAGGGCGGCGATCCTTACTCTGGGGGTGGTCCTTGGATAGGGTTATTTCAACCAGATGGCAGCCCTGAGCCTGCAGGAGGCTGGCAATGGGTAGACGGCACCTCTGCGATCAGCCCCAATTATAACAATTGGAGTCCCAATCAGCCTGACAACAAGTCTGTCTCGGGCATCCAGGTTGAGGGATACGGACAATTCATTGGGGATGGTTGGAATGATTTAGAAAATGTTTCATCTTTAACTCAATATCGGCCCGTAGGTTTTGTAGCAGAGGCTCCTGCATCAGTACCCGGCCCGCTGCCAATCTTCGGCGCCGCTGCTGCCTTCGGTTTCAGCCGTAACTTGAGAAGGCGGATCAAAAACAGTCTCAACCACGTTTCCAGCAGCGACACCATTTGAATTCTCTTGATGTCGAAGGCCTGCTCGCCCAGGCCCTGACGGGTGAAGCGATACCCACCACGGCGTAGGAGGTTCATCACCACCGTTTTTACGAGTGAAAACACCGGTACACCGATGTGGTATGCGTAGCGGTTAGCATCCTCGCCGAGCTGGGCGTCGCGAGCCCAGTGCCACTCGTTTTCAATGCTCCAACGTTGGCGGATCAGGCGCAGCAAGTTTTCTGGGGTGGTGCGGATGCCGGTGAGGAATAGATGACGCCTGGTGGTGGTCTCCCTTTGCGGGTGGTGGCCGGGGACCATCACGATGATCCAGCTGCTGGGATCTGGCTGACCATCCAGGCCTGCAGCACCAGTCCGAATTCCTGCAGCTGGGCTTTGTTGAACAGGTAGAGGAAGGTGGCATCCGATGGCCAGCACGTGAAGTTCAGGCCAAGAGCATCGTTAGCAGGGTTCCCACAGGCGGATAGGGCCCACACACCAAAAAAGTGTTGCCTACTACAGCACTAACCTGGTATGGTTTGTGACATGAGTCACTCAGGTAACAAAGTTATGGCAACAATTGCCAAGTCGGCACTAGGAGCAGCAGTGGCGCTGTGCGCTCTTACCGCTGGTCAAGCCCAAGCCTTAACAATCGCTCTTGCCAATTCATTTAGATTTGGCGCGAGTTCGTATCGCACTTATTATGCTGATCAGCCTATAACTTGGACCGAAGCACGGAACCAAGCCCTATCACTAGGCGGAGGTTATGACCTCGTTTCCATCAATAGCGAACCAGAAAATGATTTAATTTTTCGTTTTATCAGAAATCCTTTGATGTGGAATGGCGGTACTGCTTACTCCGGGGGTGGTCCTTGGGTAGGATTATATCAACCAGTTGGTTCCCCTGAGCCTACAGGAGGCTGGCAATGGGTAGACGGTACCTCTGCGCTGAGTCCCAATTACAACAATTGGAGTCCCGGTCAGCCTGACAACAGGTCTGTTTCGGGCATCCAGGTTGAGGGATACGGACAATTCATAGGGGACGGCGGTTGGAATGATCTCGAAGATGTTGTAACTGAACCATCTTTGACTCAATATCAGCCCGTCGGATTTATAGTTGAGGCTCCAGCTCAAGCCTTGGCATTCACGCTTGCTAATTCATTTAGTTTTGGCGGCAGTTCATATCGTGCCTATTATGCTAATCAGCCTATATCTTGGACTGAAGCACGGAACCAAGCCTTATCCCTAGGGGGAGGCTACGGCCTCGCTTCCATCAATAGCCAAGTAGAAAATGACGAGATTTTCGCTAAACTTGCCAATCCTTCGCTCTGGAATGGAGGTTCTGCTTATTCCGGGGGTGGTCCTTGGATTGGATTATATCAACCAGCTGGTAGCCCCGAGCCTGCAGGAGGCTGGCAATGGGTAAACGGTACCTCTGCGCTCAGTCCCAATTACAACAATTGGAGTGTTAATCAGCCTGACAACATGTCAGTTTCGGGCATCCAGGTTGAGGGATACGGACAATTGTTGGGGGACGGCGGTTGGAATGATCTAGAAAACATTATAACTGAACCATCTTTAACTCAATATCAGCCCGTCGGAATTGTAGTGGAGGCTCCTGCAGTCCCCGGCCCCCTGCCAATCTTTGGCGCCGCTGCTGCTTTCGGTTTCAGCCGTAACTTGAGAAGGCGCATCAAAGACAGTGTCAACCCCGTTTCCAGCAGCGACACCATCTGAAGCGATACCTGGCGGATTTACGGATGCTGCAGAGTTCCTTCGAGGTGGACAGGGGCCACAACGGATCACAAGCCCCTCCTCCTAGAGCCGACTTAAAAGTCAGGCATGATACGGCGCTGGTGCGGCCATTCTGTTGCCGGTTTTGTCGGGACTGCTCTCGTCCCTTAGCCCAGCCTTCTGTGAGTCTCGATCTGAATGCCTTCCTGCAGGGAACTGCCGGAGCGGCTGGAGCCCCGAAGGGTGCGTATAACCCACAGTGGTTGCTGCTGTTGATGGCCATCCTTCGCATCCTCATTGGCTGTAGCAGCATCAGGGATCTTAAGCATTGCGCCATACGGCATCATCGTCGTCAATTTTGTGTCGTCGATTTTGAACTTCGACAATGGTGCTCCAATGCGATCGATCACCCGCGCCAGTAAAATGAATATAGACACAGTCACGCAGAGCGGATAATACCATCAGAGTTATTCATGAAGGTGATTTTAAGCCTTGCATTGGGTGCGCGCTTAGGTTGAAGCCATTCCAGAGTGGTACAACACTGAGCATCATCAAAGTGGCATCCAATACGTGACGCCAAATCAGCGGCATGACGGCCAAGCAGATGCGATCTGTGCATTCCGGCAGCAGATCGATAAGGAGAATTGTTGCTTAATCTTAAACCCTGGAACCACGGCAGTCGTGACTGGTCACAGCCTGAAGTCGTGATGATTAACCACATCGACCAATGCAATCTGCAGCTGCTTGAGCCGAACAAACCTAGGCCCCCGTGGCTGTCCGATGACGCTCCTAGAAAATGGCATCGGCAACAGCCACGATGAGGAGTCGGCCGCCTCAACCTCCGCTAGAGACCATAATCAAATAACACACATTTCAGGACCACGGGCGCCCTAAAGCTCAAATTGATGTAAACTAGATAGAGTTCCAAAAGTCAAGCACTCCGAGCGGACAACTTACCCGATAGACACCGGGAACAGCCAGAGAACCCCCATTTAAACTGCAATTTCAACAAATTCATGCAGAAAAACCATGATCAAAAAAAGAAGACTGCCTAGGCCCAAGCGAAGAGAAATAACTACGGCTACAACGCTAAAGACGAATTCGGAAGCGGCTAACTTAGCAATACCTGAACCGGCTCAGTTGTCGATGTCGGTTGACAATTGTAGAAACTGCGGATCTAGTAGAGTTATCACCATAGAAGAAGCAGCCCGAGTTGCTCCCTTTTTTGCCGCAAGAGTATTTGGCATCAAGGGCGATGCGGCCGCTGAACTCCGCCTCGATGCTGCTCTATGCATGGATTGCCTATTCCTAACGCATTCAGCCAGAATCCCCGAAGACAACATCTTGAAGCTATACGAAGGATACCGTGATACTTTATACAATACTGAGCGCATAATGTACGAACCCGGTTATTCATTAATTTCAGAAGTGATTGGATCTGCAAATGAAATAAGCTCAAGAAATGAAGGCCTGGATGCCTATATGGACCGATTAGTCGACAGCAAAGTAATTCGTTTTGATGCAGTGCGGCAAGCTTTAGATTGGGGTGGAGCCAAGGGCGGCTATGCGCCTAGAAGAGTTGTAGAATCTTGTGAAGAGATTCAAATATTTGACATCTCGCATAATAGCAAAAAAGCTAATCCGGCATCAGGCAAAATAAGTCCGGGCAGTAAATCAAAAAAAGCAAGTAAGACAAAATACGACTATATGCAATTCTGCCATGTTCTTGAACACTTGCAAGATCCTTTAATTATAGTCAAAGAAATGGCGGAATTTCACCTCAATCCGTCGGGATACATTTACATAGAAGTCCCCATAGAGGAAGCCATGGAAGAATTTGGGCCCCGCCTTGCAACAACTCCAGATCAATTCTATGTTGTTCACGAACACATTAACAAGTATTGCCTGAGATCAATTCAGGCACTTGTTGAGAGCATCAATTGTCTAACGTTATTGGATCTCAAAGAAGACACCGCCAATGTTGGCTGGAGCTTTCCTGGATTCAATGAAGACGGAAAAGTCCCAATCATACGCTGCTTATGTCAAAGGTTGTAAATGATGCAGAGCTAAAGCTCTATTGCCGCAAGCGCTTGATGACTGCATTACCAAGAGCTAGCAAAGAAGCCCCTTACGCGCAATGCCAGCTCTCACGTCAATCCACCTCAGCTCAGCACTTTTTGTAGTCTGGCTAGTGAAGATTGTAGCGTGGGTGTCAGCAGCCACTTAACGTTTACCATGGCCAAGGCATGTCATAGGTGGCATCAGCTTGGAGAAGAAAACCCAACGGTGCTAAGAGTCCAGTGTTCAGCCAAAAGCCTTCTGGAACACATCGAACAAGAAAAACCCAAAATGGTGCTGGTGGTAAATCCGCAACAATTAGTGACGCTCAAATCAGTTAATATCAAGCCGGTTCAGAATACGATGAATCAAGATGCAGGAGATGCGCACCTATTCAAAAGGTGCTTCAGCAAATTCAAGCTAGCAAAGACTTCTCAAGCTCCTTTCCGATATGCTCAAAATGTGTCAATCTAGAAGAGTTTTGGGAAAAACTCATTAACTTACTGGCAAGCAACAAATAATGAGATCTTGGATAAGAGAGGCGGCTCGTGTCCCATCTTCCATAGGAGTAACTGATGCTCTTGAGAACGTTGGTAAAGTGATTGCCGAGAAATTTCTTGAGTCCGATTTCTTCTAGTATTAGTTCTTTAATCCTAACAACTTCTTGGGCTAGTGATTCAACATTCTGGGGGCCATCACCTTTTTGCCGGTGACGTGTTAACACAGTAAAATATGGAACATTTGCGATTTTTCCAAGCTTCGCCAGCTCCCAATTGAATCTATAGTCGTTGCAGAATTGGTATTGGATGGGGTCAAGCCTAATTTGAGCTGAGGCAATATCTTTAGCACGCAATAGAACCGTATTCCAGCCAATGGCCCACCAAAACGGCATTTCGCAATAGATCTGATCCGGGCTTTCAGGATGTGTCGAATGATTATCTATATAAGGAAGCGATCCATTGAATGCTGCATCGGCAGGATGCTGAAAACATCCATTTTGTGATCCCACTGCCCACAAATTACTTTGCTTTAAATACATTAACATATCAAACATGGCCGAGGAGATGTAGATATCATCCGAATGACACAATGAAATGAACTCAAAATCGCCTTCTTGAATAAAGGTGTTCAGCCTCTCAGCTGGATGGACACCGGGAAACTCGCGAAAGATAAATCTTATATTTTCAACTTGTGACACAAAATGTTCGTATATCTGACGAGTAAAGTCAGTTGATCCACCGTCAAGCAAGACAATGGTTGATCCTTTGAAGTGTTCTGTCTGGGTTATTGACTCAAGCGTTTGTGCCAATGTAAGTGCACTATTCAAACATGGAATTGCGATTGCAAAATTCTCCATTGAATCAATCCTGCTCAAAATAACTATTAGCTACTTGCCTATAGCCAGCGGCGACCGCAGAGGAATCAGGATTGATCATGATTTCAATGGCTTCATCAGCACTCGTGACAGCATGTGTTGCCGTAGACAGGCTACCGACGACACACTGCTTAAGAATGTCGCGGGCTAGGAGCAAAGAAGCTTGTTGCAGCTCAGCGGTGTACGGCATGAAAACCGATCCAAGGCCGGCTTTCTGATCAATCAACAGCTTTCTGATTGATTCAAATAATAGCGATTGCTTGAGTAGATTGAATCTCGAAAGACTGAAGTGCCTGCTCCAAGCATGTTCGCGAATAGATTTTCTTTTGTCTAGTGTGTTAATGAAACTTGCAGCATCTCTTGACACGCCAAAACATTCGTAATCGATACCCCCAGCAGTTGAAAATACAGGCACTCCAAGCATTAATGCATCCCGAATGACGTTTGTAAATGGATCCAACATAATGAGTCCAATAGATTCAGCCATCAGCCGAAGGTAAACCTGCTTACTTTCGGGCCAAGATCTAGTAATCAGGCTTAATCCAAGGCCTCGACTATCTAAGTAGTTTTTAATTTCACTGATTGCATAAGAGGCGGACTGGTCAATGGCGTAGTGCCCTTTTCCTGCATAGATAACAACATTTTTGCCGTTAGGAGAAGGATTTTGATCAACATTGACTTCAATAGCGGAGAGGATTTTAAGCAGATCGACAGAATTTGGCTCTTGATAGATATCCATTGCATGATAGCCGGTTGGAAGAAAATGCTTATTAAAATATACAAACAAATCCCTATTGTCATACATAGTCTTTATCGGTCTAAAGTTTTTATCACTAAATACATAAAGAGGCGCCAAAACCATATTGATGTACTGAATAGTATCTGCACCTTCGCATCGCAAGTAATCGTAAATTTGACAGAAAAGGCCGTCTATATGATCAGGTAGAAGTACAACTCGAAGTCCCGAAAGAAGGGTTTTATCCTGCATAAGCGAGCTTTCGGGGATGTAATGACCCTGCCAGGTTGCCATGTAATGGGCAGTGCCGAGATCATTTTCCCCAGGCCCAGAAGTATAGGCTACGCCGGGTAGTGATTGTAGTGGGCCAACGAGAGATAAGTAGCATTGAATGCCATTGGACCTTGGATCAGGGCTGGCTGGGAGAAGGACTAAGAGCGTGATCTGTGGGGCAGTCATCATCTTGGGTTAAGAATTAATTTGAATAGCTTTGATAAATATCATATTTTCTGACCAAACTCAGCTGGCATGATGGACTGCTATACGGAATGATAAAGCGGTGTAGGCATATAACCAGGCTACTACCATGTGCGAAATGTTTAACAGCCACTAACTTGGAGGACCAAGCAATAATTTTGCTTTTCGCAGTCTCAATGGAGCGCAATATATTATTAGAGCTTTTTCGGCTTACCTCATATTCAGAGATAAGATCAGAAAAGCTATGTCTTAAACTGCTCAAGCGAAGAACGAAACCCATTTTTTGTTCGTACGAAGTCATTGCCATGAAAGACTCCATAAAACTTTACCCAAAGGCCTGGCTAATGTCAAGTGGCGAAGGGATGCAAGTATGGCATGGCTTATTTGGTGGCTTCGGCTGGTGCTGGAATGTCATCCGGTGGGATCGATTCGGTGACTGCAAGGAAAGATGACGCCCCTGCCCGTCAGATGTCAATCAGGTTGGTGGGCGCTTTGCATCAACAAATTGTTACCAGGAACAGTTGTAACTTGGTAACACTGCGGTTTCATCGCCCAGGGCAGGGGCATAGCCCTACTTGATGGCCTGGCCAGGTGTTCGTGCTAACAACCTCGAAGCCCCTGCTCACGGTTACCCAGATCAGTTTTCAGTACTGCTTCATTGCTGAGCTCTGGGCTGTTGGCCTGCTCTCCTCGTCCTGCTCTGACCGTCAGGCCCCAGGGGCCCGGCCGCATCAACGCAACGGCTCCACCGGGATCGCAGCGATGGGATCACCAGGCTCTTGATCGTTGGCATCGCACTGCACCTCGCCGGTCACTGCCATCTCCAGCTCAATCCGCTGCCGCCGGTAGCTCCGCAGACGACGCTGCAAGGAACACCTCTGACGGTCGCTGTAGCGCTGCGGATTGTGGTCCACCAGGCGCTCCATCAGCTCCCGGGAGCTCAGCAGCGGCTCGGCCTGCAGCCAGCCCTCGATCAATGCCACGTCGGCCTCGAACGGATCAGGCCGTGTTCGCTTTCCGGTTCGCGTCCTCGGTATGCGGCGACGCGGCTGGCTGGACGGCCACAGCGTCTGCAGATCGCCCATAAACACCTCCAGCGAACGGCTCTCCTGCGTGCGATCTCCTACGGCCGCTCCCGGCCCCAGGCCGGTGCCCTGTTCCCCGCTGGCCAACACCGCCAGCCGGCCCTGGCAGCGGCGGATCGTCTCCAGAAGCACCAGTTGATCGCTGCCGCGCTGCAGCTCACGCAGCTGATCAACACGCTCCTCGCTCACCTGGCCCGTGGCCAGTAGCCGTTGCGCGGCGGGTGGTGTTGCCGCTTGATCCGGCCGCCATCCCGCTCGCTGCATTTCAGCTTGAACGACGGCTGAGATAGGTTCGTGAACAGGCGCAGTGCCCCATAGAGCTCCCCCAGCACCTGGGCGGCCTCCAGGATTACCAGCCGCTGGTATCCCACCACCCACCGCACCAGCATCCCGTTCTTCTGCTCCACCCAGGCTTGATCGTTGGACTTGTAGACCCGTGATCGGGTCAGCATGATCTCCTGGCCCGGGCGGTCACACCAGGCCTCCATCAGCTGATTCATGTAGACGCAGTCGGCCGGAGGCTATACACCGGGTCGTTGTCCGCATCAATCCCCCGCAAGGAGAACGGCAGCTGCCGGCGGATCAACTGCAGAGCCGTCAACACCACCACTCCGTCCCGCATCACGATCGGCAGGCTCTCGCTCCAGCCAGTGGCAATGTCGGTGACCATTGAGGTCCACAAGAACCATCCTTCCATCCGGCCGCCGCAGTGCGCCACCAGGTCGATCTCCAGCCAGCCGGGTTCGCTGTGGGCCTCCCAGCCCTTGAACGTGCGAGCCGGCACCCGCCGCCGCACGGCGCTGTAGGCCCGTGGTGGGCGGCGCCAGCCGTTGCCGCCGCTCTGTTTGCGGATCGGCGCCAACATCCGATCGATCGTGGCGCTGCTCATCGCCAGTAGCGCCTCCCGCACCGCTGGATCTAGAGACAGGTGCCCGTGGCTCTCGAGCGACTCCACCAGCAGCGGCAGCAACGCCTGCAGCCGCTTGCCGCAAAGCCGATCGCTCGCCTCCCACAGCGGCACCAGCGCCGCCACCACCTCCGGGCCGTAGCGATGACAGTGTTGGGGGCTTATACGGCTGTAGTAACGATCCTCCCGTCTCCGCTACGGCGACGGGCTCGGGCCGGTTGAGCAGTCGCAGCAAGGACTTGCGGTGGTACCCGGTGAGCTCCTGCAGCTCATCGAGGAGCCGCCGCTTGCCGATGACAGATAGCCCCCTGTAGTGTCGCCGGGCAGCGTCCTGTGCCGCCCGTCGGTGCTGGCGATGGTTGCCGGCCACTGCGGCTGGTGGACTGCACCGATCGTTGCCAGCAAGACCCCTGGGCACTCGACACCAGCACTTGATGCAACAAAACTACTTTGGTAACTCGCATAACGATGCAATGCACCGGATCGCCGAGCAGATTCTCGCGGGTGTGAACCAGATTCTGAGTGTGAAAGGAGTGATGCTCAAAGAAGGCACGATCCTTGACGCCACCTGTGTCAAGAAAGGCGGCAACTGCAGGGCCAGCAGGCTGGCGACGCCGCGCCGCAACTTGCGTGCACTGGAGCTGGTAAGCACGAATCACAGGCGGGGACGCTTCTCCACCAGGGCATGCCCCACATCGAGGAGCTGGGGCGCCTTCTGGATTTCATCAATCACCAAGGTGGGGTGGGGTCGGCGGCCAGGCGGTCACGCAGCCGCTCGGGCCGGGCGTGGTAGGTGCGCAGCACGTGTCGAGAGCGAGTAGATCGAGCCTGATCGCCTCAGGAAACACCTGGGCCAGCCAGGTTGATTTGCTGATGCCACGGGTCCCGGAGAGAAAGAAGCTGAAGCTACCCGCCGGAGGAAGCAGAAATCACCTCCATAACGCCATTTCGGCAGCCGTCTCGGCGTTTAGGACTCCTTTCTGCCCTCGTTGGCCCGCCGATGGAGGTTCGCGGTCGCGCCTGGGAGGGGGTGGGGCCGCGCTGCGAGGAACGCAGCATTTACGGCCTGCCGCGCTGGTGCAGAACAACCGCCTTGGCGGCGATGGCGTTGATGCTTAAGCAGCGGAAGCCTGAAAAGCCCAGATCCTCCAGCACCAGAGCCAGCACACCGGCCCATCACAGCAACGAAACCGCCGCCCACAAGGCGGCCCTCGGCGAGCGCTCAGCAAATCTCGGCGAGTTCTACAAAAGCGAAGACCCGCCCCCTGCTCAGGGGCAACGGCGGCGGGGGGCTTGCGGTTGGTCACAAACTCGCACATCTAGGAATAGCATTCATTAAAGTTGATCTGCCCGCACGGAACGATCCCCATGTCCGATACACAGTGCAACAGCGCCTGCATTGTCGATGGCGCGCCCGGTCGCAGCAAAGATATTTATCGAACCTATGGCACCAGTGCCTCAAACCTAGTTGAGTGCCCAACCTGTGGTCATTGCAAATTTGCTGAACCGGCGCTTGATGAAGATTTAAAAAATTATTACGACAAAGAAATGGGGCGAAAAGATATTGCTACTGACTACAATGATGCAAACCAGGATGCCGTAGCCTATGTTTTCAATCGTATCCAAAAACTAACCGGCCTTTCTGACATGGTCGTGCACGACGACGGCTGCGGCAGCGGTTACATCGTTCATTATTTGAACAAGCAAGGAATTACAGCAACAGGAACCGATATCAGCAAATCTTCCATTGAGGCAGGTAAGGCCATCGGCAACACCAAGATCGAAAACGCAACGGCGCGCAAATTTCTGACCCAACACACTATCACACCAAATCTGATCTATCTTCAGCATGTGATTGAACATTTTCACGATCCCATCGCCTACATGAAGGATCTACGCAGGCTGCTTGCCCCCAAAGGCTGGCTGGCCATTTATGTACCCAATCGCAATTACCTGCCGGTTCTACTGGAAGGGTTTGCCAAAGACAACACCTTTGTCTATCCCATGCATCTAAATTATTTCACACCCTCCAGCCTGCGCTGTGCCCTCCATAGCGCAGGTTTCCGCGTCGCCCACATGGAAACGACTGCGAGTTTTGGCTTCTGGCCAACGATGCGCGCTGAAGTTCTGGAAGCTTTTGCAAAGGCGTATCCGGATTACACCGATCCTGATGAAGGCAAACGAATTCAGAAGCTCAAAGATGAGATGAAACTGTTTGAAATTTTCTGTCTCGCACAGCGGCTTTACTAGGCCTTTGCCTAAAGCCGCTTCTAACACCTACTGTCACACCTTGCGAGCGAGTCCGATGAAGGTTATACGAGCCATCAAAAAGCGCTAGGAGGGAAGCAGAACGCCGAGCGATTTCAAATTCTCCTTGATACGAACGGGATACACTCACGCCAGATTGAGGCGCTGCGCATGCGCACCTTCAGCCGCCGCGTGCCCTTCCGCAGGCTGGGCGGTGACCGGCTGAAGGGTACGCGCGAAAACTGCCGCCAAGCCTTCCTGCGCTTCGGCCTGAGTGGCGTGGTGTCACAATCCTTGGGCCGTGGCACTGTTCCGCAATTGGCTCGTCCGCACCACGTTGGCGTTGAGCGGGGTGTTCATTGCACTGGAAGTGGGGATTGTGTCGAGCCGCAATGCATACAGCCAGCCTGTGGCGCAGCGGTGAGGCTGAAACAACGGTTTGCTGTTCGAAGCAATGTTGTCAGTGGATGTGAAACTTCTCTGGATCCGCTCCGCGAACGAAAAGCAAAGCCATTCCGTGCTGGTTGCTGAGTGATGTTCTCGTCAGCCCCCCCGTAAAAACTTAAGCCCGAGGGTAGTATCGAAGATCTGCTCCTCAAGGGATAAGGGAATAATCCCCAGCAAATGCAGCATATCACAATAAGGTTTGGGGTCAGCGCTGTAGCGATTCGGGGAAAGGCTGGAATCGATGGCACTAGAGGTTGGTGGCAAACCGTAGAGAGTAGAAATCAGACTAGCCAGCTCTAGGAGTTCCACCTGCTCGCTAACGGCAGCGATGGGAAGGGCGGGGGGCAGCTGCCCACTCCACAGCCAGCGAAAAGCAAGGTTGACCATGTCGCCAGCATGGCCATAGCCCCGGATCACCGGCATCGGCGCCTTGATCTCAATCGGCAGTCCGCCCAAAGCACGGAGTAGGAAATCGCCGAGGGCAAACTGCTCAGGATCTCGCATGAAACGACCTGATACCGCATAGGCCCGCAGCACCAGGGTGTCGGCAATCTCGCTGAGGCGGCGCTCTTCCTCAGACTTGAGAACACCGTAGGGATCGGCGAGTAAGTGTTCCTCAAGGGTGGCAACATGATCCAGGGCTGCGGCCGCGCCAGAGGAAATCACGACAGAACGGGCAGCAGGGGCAGCTTCCAGAGAACGACAAACCAGGTTGGTGATGCCGCGATTGACGCTGATGTAAGTCTCCACTCCCACCCGCTCGACATACTCCCGCGTGAGGAAGGCCGTGTGCAGCAGGGCGTCAATCGGTTCGCGATCAGCGAGCTCGAGCAGCTCAGCCAAGGGGGCGACGGGGATGGGGCGCTCCACTCCATCGGCAAAACCGGTGGAGGGGATGGTGCGAGAGCGACTGGCGAAGGCGCGCACCCGGCGCGAGAAGGACTCAGGGCCCAACATTCGCTGGAGTTCGTGCAGAGCCGTGCGGCCGAACCAGCCAGTGGCACCGGTGATACCGATAATTCCTTTGCCTAGGTCGGAAGGCTGAAGAACTGAGGTCAAAGAGTCATCCATCAACCACCTTCAAGCACCTTCCAGCGGCTTTCAAGCATCTCGATGCGCTTTTGATCCTCCTGATACAGCAGTCCATAGTATTCACGCTTATTAAGTAACCACAGCAATTCAAAATGAACGGCTTGACGTAGCGCTTCCTCCAGCTTGGGTGAATCAAGGGCAGTCGAATGGAAAATCACTTTGCGGGTTTCAAAGCGATTCAAGTAAACTCCATGGAAGCGCTTGAGATTCGCGAGTGCATCGATGGAAACTGCACCACCAACAACGAATTCAAGGCCCGCATCACGGCATTTAGCAGCTATATCTTCTCCAACTTCGGTAACACCACTGCTTTCAATTCCTTCGCGACCGATGCCCAGCGAACCAGTAAAATCCACACGGCCAAAAACAATGCCATCACATCCATTCTCTGAGGATGCGATAGAGACAAGCTCATCGATGCAGCGATAGGCTGCGATTGTTTCAACATTAAAAAGGAACTTAACATCGACTCGCTCCTCTGGGGTAAATACCTTGTCCTTAGCGGCAATGTATTTGCTAAGGGCGTAGGGAGTTTCCACCATGGGAGCGATAATATAGTTTACACCAAACTGCCGTGCCTCCAACATATCTCGGATAGCTTCACATCCTCCCACTTTTAAAGCCATTCCGATATCGGCCTTATGGGCCATCTCAAGTAAACGAAGGAGCTCATCGGTGCGTGTGCCTTCGGCTTCAAATTCGGCCTTGGTCGCCACCACACCATATTCCTCTTTGCCACGCTTGAGGATCTCAAGCATCTTGCGCTCGTGGGTATTCATGCAGCAGAAGCGGTAGTTTATTGCCTTAACATACCATTAATAAGCCTCCGAGTCACGCCGAAGGGAGATAGCGCAGCAAATCCTGTCCTAGATCCGGAGGCAGATCAGGGGTCATCAGATGAAGCGGATTGGATTCCATGCCGCCGTTGGCGCCGATCCGACTCGAAATTTTTGGAAAAAAGGTTTGCTCAGGATGTATCGGCACGAGGAAAACGGCTGGAGACTTTGCATGCCATCGATCCAGAAACTCCTGATCATGGCTCCAGCCCGGGGCAAGGCTCATTGATGAAATTCCATAGGCATCAGCGAGAAGACGCCAATCAGGAAACCCAAGGCCAGATGATACGTCACAACCAATATAAGAGCCGCCAAAATAATTTTTTTGGGTCATGCGGATTGATGCATAGCCTTCATTGCAAAACAGGAAAATCTTTAAGTTTAACTGTTGAACAGCAACAGTGGCAAGCTCCTGAAGGTTCTGGGTAAATCCACCATCTCCCTCTACCAAGACTGTGCGGTTTTCAGGAGCAGCAATCGCCGCACCAATCGCACCCGACAAACCATAACCCATGCTGGCCAGTCCCTTGTCGGTGAGCATGGTTTGCCCTTGGCGCAGGTCGAAGCCTTGCATCATCACCGTGAATGCTCCACCGCTACTGCATGGAACAATCTGGTCACACTCGCCACAGATTTTTGATAAGTCCGCAACCATATCGTAAGGATTAAGAAAGCCTTCAGGTGTTGTGTTGCAAGATTCCGAAAGGGGTAGGACACCTTTGACCTTCGCACAAAATGTAAGCCATTGAGGATGGTTCCCAAGAGGATGCTTTAGTAAATCATAGAGAAACTGATCAGCATCGGCCAAAATGGCCAGATCCTTCAATGGGTTTGGCTTTTCCAACTCCGCAGCATCGATGTCTATCTGAATGAGCTCACCAACTGGCAAAAATGCCTGCCAGTTGAAACCGGTCTGCTGGAGCCCCAGGCGTGTGCCAATAGCCACGACAAGATCAGACTGCTGGAGCAGAAGGTTGCTATAGCGCTGCCCCCACGTATTAGGGCGACCAAAATAGTTGCTGTGATCCGAGCCATAGCGATCAGCCCCATTCCAGGTGGTCATCACGGGCAGGCTGAGCGCAGAGAGAGCCTGTTCGTTGCCAGCTGCAGCGGGCAGGGAAAGGCCTCCGCCGAGCAGCAACAAGGGTCGTTCAGCCCTGGCTATCCGGTCTGCCACCTGCTGAACCAAAACGGGGGAAGCACTGGGGTTGGGTGGAGCTGGGCGGGCAGGGGCTGTTGGCTCCGTCCATGCTTCCGGTACCGCCATAGCCTGAACATCTAGGGGCAGTTCAAGAAACACCGGTCCGGGCCTTCCGCTCCAAGTTGCGGAAACCTCTGAGAGAAAAGCTTCGCGGTCGAGGGGTTCCGTGATGCACAGACTGCGCTTGCACAGGGGAGCGGCCACGGCCACCCCATCCACCTCCTGAATACCGAGCTGACGCAACCCCTGAGAGGCAAGATCCTGAACCTTGACCTGCCCCCCAAGCAACAGCAGTTCCCGACTTTCCAGGAAGGCACCGGCAAGGCCGGTGACCGCATTGGTAAGGCCCGGACCAGCGGTAACCATGGCCAGTGCCCGGCCAACCCCTGCGGTAGCGGCACCGTTATTGAGAGTGGCGTTATGGTATTCCGCCGCAATCACCGCAGCAACTTCGTGCACGGTTGGAACACAAACCATGCATAGCCTGGCAGAATTAAGCAAGTGCATGATATTTCCTCCCGCCACAAAATAGCAGTGGGTGAAGCCACTGGCCTTGAGCCAGTTGAACATGGCATCGGAATACTTCATCGCTAGATCAGTTCATACGGTGGCGAGGGCATCCTGCATGGCCGAAAGGATGCGGTCAAACTGCTGTGGATCTGCTGATACGCGGATCTCTTGCACCCCAAGGCCATCGGAGAGTGGCGGAGCTGGGATGATCAGATTGTAATGGCCAGCGGAATGTTTCTTGTCGCCTTCGAAGGCCCGGGCGAACCGTTCGGGATTGAAGCAGGAGATTTGCTGCGGCTGCAAAACGGGTCGCAACAGCTGGAGGCAATGCTCCTCGAGGACGACAGAGTTCGGCAGATTCCCAGCGAAGCGGATCGCAGCCAGCATGCCGAGGGCCACGGCCAACCCGTGAGGGATGGCGAAAGCGGTCGCTGATTCAAGAGCATGCCCCCAGGTGTGCCCAAAATTGAGCAGGCGGCGTTCGGCCTGGTCAAATTCATCCCGTTCGATGAACCATTGCTTGACCCGCAAGGTGGCATGAAGCAATTGGGCAAGATCAGCCTCCGTCCACGAATTGGCGAGGATGGGTGCCGCAAGCTTCAGGTAGGTATTGAAGGCATCGGGCCCTCGGCAGAAGGCGATCTTGGCGGCCTCAGCAGCACCGCCGGCGATCTCCACCGCTGGCAAGCTGCGGGCGAAAACCGGCAGGATTTCGATGTGTTTGGGAGGGTGGAAATTACCAATCAGATTCTTGAATTCGCCCACATTGATCGAGCTCTTGCCACCCAAGCAGGAATCCGCCATGCCCAAGAAGGTGGTGGGCGCATAGCTCCAAGAAATGCCGCGCATGTAAAGCGATGCCACGAAGGTGGCGATATCCTGAATCACGCCGCCACCCACGGCTAGCAGATGGGATCCCCTGCCGAGCCCTGCCTGCTTGAGGGCAATAAACAGGTCCATCGTGGCCGGCAGTGACTTGGCATCCTCTGTAGCGTTGACGTGGATGACCGGTATGCTCGTGGGAAGATTGAGGCGATCTAGGAAAAAGGAATCAACGATCAGGGCATCCGCATGCGGCTGCCACTCGGCAAGATTTGTCAGCCCATTGAAGGCCACGGTGTAATTGCACAGAGAACTCTGAATCTCGATGGGTGGCAAGGAGAGGTCGGATTGGGTGGCCATGACCAGGAATCAGGTGTGCTTGAAGCCAATGAAGCCGCCATCCACCGTGAGGAATTGACCGGTGATGAAGCGATTGCCCGGGCCAACCAGGAAGGAGGTTGCTGCGGCAATGTCCTGGGGATCGGCGAGGCGGCCTAAGGCGGTCTGGCCGATTATTGCGTTGATCTGTTCGCTGGAGAGCTGGCTGCGAGTCATGGGTGTTTCCACAGCTCCCGGCAGAATGGCATTGAACAAGATGCCACTGCTACCGAGATCAATGGCACAGGACTTAACCAAGCCATGCAGGGCAGCTTTCGAAACGGTGTAGGAGAGTTTGGCAAGCCGACTTTCCAGCTGCCAGATGGAGCTGATCACACAGAGCTTGGCCCCCTGCACTACTTTGCCGGCGGCGAGTAGCGCGGCGAGACTGGCGGCGATGAACAGGACATTCGACTGCCAAAGCCTCTGGAACGTGGCGGGGTCGAAGCTAGTAATGGAATCGCTGGCATTGAGGCCTTGCGCCCATACCACGGCCTGAAGCTCCGGCAGGCTGGTGAAGAGCTCGGGTTGCGGAGAAATGTCGTAAGCCACCTGGATGTGAACCGGTGCGTCGGAGGCGCGGGTGATCGAAGTAAAACCGGCTGTGGCCACCTGGAATCCATGCCTCTCGAGATCAGAGACGATCGCGGAGCCCAACGCCCCGCCGGCTCCAAAGACCAGTGCGTTGCCCAAGCTCACGACGGCAGTGCTGCGAAGTCGGCCGCGAACTCGAGAATCAGGGCAATCTCCCGATCGATCATCGCCTCAGTAAGCCCTGGAAAGGTACCCAAGAATATGGCCCGCTCCATCACCAGATCCGCCCCCGGCATCTCCGGCTCCACCAACCGCAGCGCCTCGGGCCGCTCGTGCCTAAGTTGCACAAACGCCGGCTGCTTCAACAGGTTGCCGCCGAACAGCATGCGGGTGCCCACGCCCACGCTGGCCAGATGCCGACCCAGATCGGAGCTGGTGAAGGGAGCTTCGGGTTTCACCAGCAGCAGAAACCCGAACCAGCTGCAGTCGGTACGGCAGCCGCTGTCATCCCATTGGAAGGCGCCAGTGGCTGGATCAAAGCCGGTGGCGTGGGTGGGGAGGCAGAATTCCAGCAGGTGGCTGAGGGGTTCGAGGCCCCGGCGCAGCTGCAGCCAATTGCGTTTGCGGGCCTCGATGAACTCCGGCAGGCGACGCAACTGCACCCGGCCGATGGCCGCCTGGGGATCGAGGGGTTTGAGGTTGTAGCCGAAGTGGGAATAAATGTATTTGTGGTCGTACCCTTTTGGCAGTTCGCCCAGCTGCCAGTCGTAGCGCTTGCCGCAGGTGTCGTCTTTACCGCTGGGGCACCAGCAATCGCGGCCCCAGTCGCGGAAGCTCTCAACGATGCGCCGGAGCAGGGCGCTGCTCACGATGTTCACGGCGCCGCCCTCGCCCATGGTGAGGTGGTGGGGCGGGTAAAAGCTCTGGGTGCTCAGATCTCCCCAAGTGCCGGTCCATCGGATCACGTGGTCGGGGCCGGCGTCGAGGCCTGGGCTGTTGTCCTTGAAACCGAGGCTTTCGGCCAGGGGGCGCGGCATCGTGTAGGAGCAGCCGAGGGCATCGCAGTTGTCCTCGATCAGCCAGAGCTGATGGCGGCGGCAGAAGGCCATCACCGCCGCCAGATCGAAGGGATTGCCGAGGGCGTGGGCGGCCATCACCGCTTTGGTGCGGCCGGGTACATAGGCCTGCTCAAGCTGGTCGACCCGCAGGTTGCCGGTGGCGGGGTCGTTGTCGAGGAAGACGGGGATGCAGCCGTTCTGCATAATCGGCGTGACGGTGGTGGGAAAACCAGCCGCGCAGGTGATCACCTCATCACCGGGCCGCAGCCGCCGTTCGGAGGGCAGCAGGGGTGAGGTGAGGGCCGAGAGGGCAAGCAGGTTGGCCGAGGAGCCCGAGTTCACTGCCAGGCAGGCCCGCACGCCCAGGAAGGCGGCTAGTTCGTTCTGGAAGGCCTCGCCTTCAGCCCCCAGGGTGAGCCAGAAATCGAGGGTGGCCGACACGGCGGCCTCAACCTCGTCTTCGGTGAAGACCCGGCCGGCATAAGGGATCGGGCTTCCCTCAGCCCAAGGGGTGCGGGCGGGATCGGCGGCGGGGCGATGGGAGGCGTGGGCCTGCCTTGCGTAGTCACGCGTAAGGCTGAGGATTTGGGCCTTGAGGTCGGGAAGCGAAGTCACGCGGGTGGGGGGTGAGGTTGACAACCTGATCGTTATGAATGATTCAAATACAAGTTCCTGGATCTGATGTAGGGGGCTGTTCCAGCTGAACGAGAGAAATACCGACGTCCACCTGCTCAAACACCTCCATATCCGCCAGGCAGCAGGCTAAGGCTGACGCCTGACCCTCCTCTACCTGACGGTACCAACCAACTGTGCGCTCTACGGTGGTGGTGAAATCCCAGCGGGGGCTCCAGCCCAGCTGGTGGTGGGCCTTGTCGATCACCAGGTTGAGCATGCTTGCCTCGTGGGGGGCCAGGTGATCGCTCTGATCCACCCAGGTTCCAGGCCAGTAGCGCAGGGCCTGCTCCACCAGCTCACGCACGCTGCGGTTGGCCTCCAGCTGGGGGCCAAAGTTGAAGGCATCGGCAAGGGAGGGATCGGCGCTGAGCCGCTCCGCCAGCAGCAGGTAGCCGCCTAGGGGCTCCAGAACGTGCTGCCATGGCCGGGTGGCCACCGGATTGCGAACGCCAATTGGCTGGCCCCGCCCCAGCGCCCGCATCGCATCCGGCACAATCCGATCAGCCGCCCAGTCACCACCACCGATCACGTTGCCGGCACGGGCGCTGGCGATGCGCAGATGGGGGCTCTGGTGGGGCAAAGAACCGCAGAAGCTGGCGCGCCAGCTGGCGATCGCAAGCTCCGCCGCCGCCTTGCTGCTGCTGTAGGGGTCGTGGCCGCCAAGCGGATCGTTTTCGCGATAGCCGTAGAGCCACTCGTTGTTGCGGTACACCTTGTCAGTGGTGATCAGCACCGCCGTGCAGGGTTGCTCCAGGCGACGCAGGGCCTCCAGCAGATGAATGGTGCCCAACACATTGGCGGCCCAAGTGGCCGTTGGCTCAAGGTAGCTGCGGCGTACTAGGGGTTGGGCAGCGAGATGGAGCACCACCTGGGGATTCACTTCGTTCACCAGTGAGGCAACCTTGTCGGCATCCCGGATCTCTCCAACGCGATGGTCGAGGCGGCGTTCGAGGCCCAGTTGTACAAATAGGTTGGGCTCTGTATCTGGTGATAGAGCCAGTCCGGTGACCTGAGCCCCAAGCTTCAGCAGCCACAGCGCCAGCCAGCTGCCCTTGAAGCCGGTGTGGCCGGTGAGGAGCACACGGCGCCCCGCCCAGAAGGAAGAATCGGGAACGCTGAACGGGGAGACGATGCCCATCAATTCAGCTCCAAAACTTCCAGGGAGCCTGGCCCTGCTGCCAGAGATTCTCCAGCAGAGTCTTATCCCGAAGGGTGTCCATCGGCTGCCAGAAACCCTGGTGGTGGTAGGCGGAGAGGTCGCCGCTCTCAGCCAAAGCCTGCAGAGGCTGCTGCTCCCAGGTGCACTGGTCACCGTCCACAAGATCAATCACGGATGGGTCGAGCACGAAGAAACCGCCGTTGATCCAGCTGCCATCCCCTTGGGGCTTCTCTTCAAAGGAGAGCACCCTGCCCCGCTCAAACGCCAACGAGCCGAATCGCCCTGGAGGTTGAACGGCTGTGAGCGTGGCGCGGCGTCCCTCCCTGCCGTGGAAATCGATTAAAGCGCTGATATCGACATCGGCAACACCATCGCCATAAGTGAAGCAAAAAGTTTCATCGCCAATATGCTCCCGTACACGCCTTAACCTGCCGCCGGTGAGCGTGGAATCACCCGTGTCCACGAGGGTGACGCGCCAAGGTTCAGCCATACGGCTATGAACCTCCATGGAGTTGGATATCATGTCAAATGTGACGTCACTAGTGTGCAAAAAATAGTTAGAAAAATACTCCTTAATAACATAACCTTTATAGCCGCAGCAAACTATAAAGTCGTTTATGCCGAAATGGCTATAGATTTTCAGAATGTGCCATAGGATCGGCTTGCCACCGATCTCGATCATGGGCTTAGGGCGCACGCTGGTTTCTTCGGAGATCCGTGTGCCGAGGCCGCCTGCAAGGATAACCGCTTTCATTTTTTCTACTCTTGAGGGGTCGAAAAATCAGGAATTGCTAACAAGCGAAGTATATTGCAAAGCCACAACCAAGTGAAAATTTAATTCTACTTTACCTTAGCACGCTTACCCCAGTCGCGCAAGGGCAGTAGAGGCCGAGGATGTCCCTGACCTTCTCGACACAGAAGGGATCTGTCGAGATTGTGAATGTCTTTTGGCGATGGGGTTGAAGGCAGAATGTCTTGAGCCAGCGATGGACCGTGCTTCTGGAGAAGGCTTCGCAAAGGTGTGCGGTGCTCGGTTGATCACTTCAGCTACCTTGACGTCGTCATAGGTGCGCGGACGGCCGGGACGCAGCACGTCGTGCAGAACCTCGATGCCGAATTCCCGGTAGCGCTTTCGCCATATCCCTACGGTCATCCCCGTGACGCCCATTCTCATGGCAATCGCGGTGTTCGTTTCACCGGTGCCACAAGCCAGATCTATTTGGTTCGCTGAGTGAGAGCATGTGGCATTGAGCATGAATTGGCGATACTCTGGAGTTCACGAACATCATCCTCTGAGAGCGCCTGAGCAGGGACTGAGCAACCAACAGGCATGGATTTGATCTACCCGAAGATACCCCACATTCTATCATCTACATCCGGGAAGGCACACGAGGTCCCGTGGCTGTCCGATGGCGCTCCTACCGCGCCACACGTAGTTTCAACGTTGAGGTGCAATGGTGGTCAAGACGCATAGTACATCTCGAACGGGGTCTTAAAGCCATGTCGCTTCCTAGGTCGAGTATTGAGATCCTCTGCGATCTCGTCACATCGTTCTTGA
>Ga0209088_10000527_pt1 | contig 26802 bp, 38 predicted proteins | sample S_140625_EF_Meta_FD_187324 | JGI IMG/M metagenome (GOLD analysis project Ga0209088, IMG submission 187324) | Freshwater microbial communities from Lake Simoncouche, Canada to study carbon cycling - S_140625_EF_MetaG (SPAdes) (version 2) | ecosystem: Environmental > Aquatic > Freshwater > Lake ... | reverse complement strand
GTCACATATTGTTTCCAGTTTGCAAAATAAAAACAAAATGAAACAAATTAACTATAAAATAAAAAAAGGTCATGTATCTTATTTGTGGCGAGGTGAAGGAATGAGATGGTTTAAGGCAAGATTTAAAAATACAACAAAGTTTATAAAAAATCATTTTATAGAACTATTAGTAAATAATTACAATAAAATTTAAACTATGACATCTTTAGAATTTTTATTTAATGAATTATGGGAATCACCAAAGGATAAATTAACATGGCATACTATATTGAACAAAGCAAAAGAAATGCATAATGAAGAAATAATAGAAAGTTATTGTGATGGAAGAGAAATAACTGAAAAATACTATCAAGAAACATTTAAAAAAGATTAATTATGAATAGAAGAAACCTATCAGGTATATACATCTTCCATAAATTTGAAGATGAAGAACGTAGAGAACCTACGTGCTTTGAAGATTGTCCTGAAGAAAAACAAGATGAGTGGTTAAAAAGCTTAGAAGTAGAAGCACTTAGAAATCTATCTAAACAGTTAGCAAAAACATTAAGAAACATTGGTGAGCAATTTGATTTAGCATCAGGTTCATCAGAAAATGATTAATTATGACATCAATAGAATGGTTACAAGAGCAATTAAATCCTGATATGAGAACTATGCAGGGTAATATAATACAAGGTTTACTTGAAGAAGCCAAAGAAATGCACAAACAAGAGATAGAATATCATATTGTTGACACCAACGAAATGATATCAGAAGATAAAATTTTAACTGAAGCAAATTATAGATATGTTATTGAAGATGAAATAGAAGCATTTATTCAAGGTGCTAACTGGATTCAAGAAAAATTAAAAATATGATAGCAATATTAATAACTTTAATAATTACAATCCCTATTTCAATTGCATGGGCAAATGGCATTGATAAAAATAAGGATTATAAAGGTGAAGATTTTTTAAATTAACTTATGAAAATATTAGGATTAGGTTATCAACCAAGTGGGTGTGCATGGCATAGAGTTACAATACCTTTAGGATTCATGAATGATGTTAAAGGAATAGTAACTGATGAACCTTCACCTGAATTACTTGCAGAAGGTTGGGATATTGTTTTTTATAATAGATTTTGTTCACTTGAAAAAGATTGGTCAAAAGTAAAAGAAGCACTTAATTGCAAAGTAGTAATGGACATTGATGATGATTGGAATTTACCACCTGACCATTTAATGTATAATGAATTTCAACAGTTGATTCCTATTCTTATAAACAATATGAAATGTGCTGATTTAGTTACATGCACAAATGAAAGATTAGCAAACAAAGTAAGACCTATTAATACAAATGTTTTAGTATTGCCAAATGCATTACCTTATGGAAATCACCAGTACCAACTTGACAAAGTAGAAGATAAAAGAATCAGAATCTTTTGGTCAGGTTCTATTTCACATGAAAAGGATTTAGAGATATTAAAGTTTCCTATTAGAAAACTTAATATGCATAAGGACAAGATTAAAATGGTTATTGGTGGATATAATGATACAGATGAAAATTCTAAAATGATTTGGGATAGGATGGTTAATTCATATACATTCAATAAGTCATTGCCTTATATGAAATTATCCTATCTTATGCCAAACAACTATATGCAACTTTATGAGTATGGGGATATTGGATTAGTACCATTAGAAAAATCAGATTGGCATGGTTCTAAATCAAATTTAAAGTTATTAGAATTAGCAAGTAAAAAGATTCCTGCAATAGTTAGCAAAGTTGAACCTTATTCACTTGATGAAGATGCACCAGTGCTATGGGTTGAAAATCAAAAAGATTGGTTTAAGCACATTAATTTCTTTATAAATAATCCTGAACAAATAAAAATATATGGCGAAAAAATATATCAATGGGCAGTTAAAAAATACAACATCAAAGATGTCAACGAAATCAGAAGAAAAGCATTTGCAGACCTTATCAATGCATAAGCATTTTTATGATTTTTTAATCAATACAAATAGTGTTGTAGGATTGACACCTGAAATAAGAAATGAAATAGTTAATGCTTATAAAGTGCATGATCCTTATTTTCATTACAATGATAGATGTAATGCTTGTATTGCTGAAATGCTTCACATAATTTATAACTGGTATAAAACACAAATCAATGATTAATATACATCCAACTGCAATTATTTATCCAAATGTAACTATTGAAGATAATGTTACAATAGGTCCTTATTGTATTATAGGTGCTAATCCTGAATGGAAAGGACATGAAGAAGATAATAAAGGAGTGATAATAAAATCAGGAACTATAATAACAGGTTTCTGTTCCATTGATGGTGGTGGTTTGCACCCAACTTATATTGGAAATGATTGTTACATAATGAAGCATTCTCACATTGGTCATGATTGCATAATAGAAAATGGGGTTACCATATCTTGTGGTGCTAAAATTGGTGGTCATAGTATAATAGGTTCAATGACAAATATAGGATTAAATGCAGTTATACATCAGAAATTAAATGTGCCAAATAATTGTATGATAGGAATGGGTACAGTAATTACAAAGACATTAAAGATGGAACCTGAATCTAAATATGTTGGGAATCCTGCTAAATATTTAAAACCAAATAAATGAGAATATTAGTTAACTGCCTAACTTATGGCAACAGACCATTAGATATTATTTATCAGAATCTTGCTAATGCAGGTCATTCTTATGTTGCTAATTTTATCAACCAGGAAGGTATTGTCTATGCTTTAAATAAAGGATTAGAAAACTATGATATGTATGATGCAGTTGCATTCTTATCAAATGACATTATAGAATCAAAGGATTGGTTACATAAGAAAGCATTGGCATTATTACAATATCCTAATGCAGGTATAGTTGCATCACATTTAAGTGATGACAATCCACCATTGATGAATGATTTTATAATCAGCAACTGGTTAATTAAAAAAACAACAATTGACAAAATAGGAAGGTTTAATGAGCAATATTATCCTTATGGTCAAATAGATTTGGAATATTGTCAAAGAACATGGTTAGCAGGATTATGCACATACTATGTAAGAAACTGCAAAGCAGAACATATTGGAAGCCATGCTGAAGGGAATGAGTATGGATTTGACAAAAAAGAAATAGTCAATCAAATGGAATCTATTTACAATGAAAATATAAAAGCATACAAAGCAGGAACTAAATCAATTTATATATGAAATTAAGCAAAATTAAAAGCAATCCTAATAACCCAAGAATTATTAAGGATGACAAATTTAAAAAGTTAGTGCAGTCAATTAAGGACTTTCCTGAAATGATTGAAAAAAGACCAATGGTTTGTGTAACAGACATTGATGGTTTAATATATCCTTTAGGTGGCAACATGAGATTAAAAGCATTAAAGGAATTAAACTATAAAGATATTGCTGACAATTGGATTGTAATGGCTGATGACTGGACTGAAGAAAAAAGAAGGGAATTTGTTATAAAAGACAATGTTGGATATGGAGAGTGGGATTGGGACGACCTTGCAAATAATTGGGATGCTGAACAATTAACAGATTGGGGTTTGGATATTCCTGATTTTGCAGTTAAAGAATTAGAAGCAGAAGAAGATGATTATGATGTTCCAGTTGGTGGAACTGAAACAGATATTGTAATAGGTGATATCTTTGAAATAGGGCAACATAAATTATTATGTGGTTCATCTACTGAAACAGACAATTGGGCTAAAATTTTTGGCTCAGAATACGCTGATATGGTAGTTACAGACCCACCTTATAATGTATCTTATACTGGCAAAACAAAAGATGCTTTAACTATTAAAAATGATAGCATGAGTAATGGTGATTTTTATCAATTTTTATATGATTTTTATACTGCTCTTGGTTCATATACAAAAGCAGGAGGTTCTTGGTATGTTTGGCATGCTGATAGCGAAGGTGCTAATTTTAGAAAAGCAATGTCTGATTCAGGTATAATGGTTAAACAATGCTTAATATGGGTTAAAAATTCTATGGTTATGGGAAGACAAGATTATCAATGGAAACATGAACCTTGTTTATATGGATGGAAAGAAGGTGCTGCTCATAGTTGGTATTCAGATAGGAAACAAACAACTATATTAGAATTTAATAGACCAAGCAGAAATGCAGAACATCCAACAATGAAACCTATTGAATTAATAGCATATCAAATATCAAATAGTTCAAAAAGTGGAGATTTAGTTGCAGATGGTTTTTTAGGTTCAGGTACAACAATGGTTGCAGCACATCAAATTAATCGTAAATGTTATGGAATGGAACTTGATCCAAAGTATTGTCAGGTTATAATTGACAGAATGTTAAAACTTGATTCAAGTTTACAAATAAAGAAAAATGGTATAAAGTATGAAGTTTAATGGAACTTTTGACAAAAGGATAAATGATAATTTTGCTGAAGTTATATTTATTAATTTCTGCAATAATAATGGTTGGAAGTATAAGAAGATGGGATTTGATAATGAAGAACATATAAAAAACATTTGGAACTTTAATAAAACCCTTCAAAAATTACCTGATTTTGTTATAGAAAAGAATGAAAAAAATTATATAGTAGAAGTAAAAGGATATAAAAGATTTAAAAAAGATGATTTTGATATGATTGATAAATTAATAAATGCTTATGATTCAGTAAAAGCACCATTGATTTATGCTTTTTGTTGGAATGATAAAGTAATATTTAAAAAACCACAACAAGTAAAGGAACTATATCAAGAAGGGGTTGAGGATAAATATCATGATGGTAAAGTTTTTAGATTGTTGAATATATGAAAAAGCATACTAAAATTTACTTTGAGCATCATGGATATGATATATCAGATTTTATTGCTTGTGAAATATGTGGTACAAAAGCAGTTGACATTCACCATATAGATGCAAGAGGTATGGGTGGAACTAATAAAGACAATATTAATAACCTAATGGCACTATGTAGGGAATGCCATATATATTATGGAGATAAAAAAGAATTTAAAGATTATTTAAAAAATATTAAAAAAATAGTGAAAAAATAGAGAAGATATGGCTAATGAGCAAAATTTAAAACCTTTCAAAAAAGGTGAAGTAGCAAATCCAAATGGCAGACCAAGAAAATATGTTAGTTTGTTAAAAGAACATGGCTACAAATTAGCTGAAATAAACGATACAATTCAGGTTATGATGTCTATGTCATTGGATGAATTAAAGTCAGTATTTGACAATCCTAATGGCACCATACTTGAAAAGACAATAGCTAATGCAATGGTTAAGAGTTTAAAGAAAGGAAGTTTATATTCATTAGATACATTATTGACAAGAGTATATGGTAAGCCAAAAGAAACTGCATCAATAGAAAATACTGGAAAGATTGAAGTAATTTATGTTGAAGGTAAAACCATATTATAATACACATTAACCAATGATTTTGTGTAAAATATACCACATTAACAAAGGAATCATATTATAATGTATGATTTAACCAACAATGAGAATAGAATTATCAAAGCCACATATTAACCAAAAAGCAATCATTGATTCAGATGCAAGATTCAGGGTTGTTGCTTGTGGCAGAAGATTTGGCAAATCTGAATTAAGTCAGGTTGAAATAATAAAGGAAGCATTGAAAGGAAATAATGTCGCTTACATTACCCCTACATATAAATTATCCAAAACCTTCTTTGAAAAACTAATTAAGGTCGTACCCTTTGAAAACAACAAATCAGATTTAATAATCAACTTTCCTAACAATGGCATGATCCAATTCTTTACTGGTGAAAGGTTGGATAATCTAAGAGGTTTGAAGTTTCACTTTATTGTTATTGATGAAGCATCATTTATACCTAATCTTGAAGATGGTTGGCTAAATTCAATAAGACCTACATTAACAGATTACAAAGGCAAGGCATTGTTCCTATCTACATTTAAAGGCAAGAACTATTTTTATTCATTATACATGAAAGGGTTAGGTAATGAAGAAGGATGGCAATCATTTAAATTCACCACTTATGACAATCCATATATTGACAAGAATGAGATTGATGATGCAAGGACACAATTACCTTCAGTAGTATTTGAGCAGGAATATATGGCTAATCCAATGGAAAATGCAGCAAATCCATTTGGCAATAATTTTATTGCTGCCTGTACTAAGCCATTGTCAACTGAACCAGTTGCTTTTTATGGAATAGATTTAGCCAAATCATTTGACTATACAGTAATAATAGGTTTAACAATCAATGGTGATGTATGTCATTTTGATAGGTTTCAAAAGGATTGGAAGCAGACAAAGGAAACAATACTAACGATTGACAGAAGTAAACCTGTAATGATTGATTCAACAGGTGTAGGTGATGCTATTACTGAAGATTTGCAAAAGCATTTCAATAAAATGGTTGGTTTCAAATATACATCAGGATCTAAACAACAGCTAATGGAATTACTTGCATCCACAATTCACAAGGGTGAAGTAGGGTTTCCTGGTGGAATGATTAAAGAAGAACTTGAAATATTTGAATATCAATATACATCAACTGGAGTTAGGTATAATGCACCACAAGGATTTCATGATGATTGTGTTAATGCTTTAGCATTGGCAGTTAAATGCAGGACAGAAAATAAGCATGTAGGTGTTTATAGGTTCATATAAAAACCCCAATGTTGAAACATCAGGGTAAACAAATTAAAACACATCTAACCAAATACTGGCTATTGTAAAATTAAATAAAACAAACCACAAAAAAAAACATTTATTAGTATGAAGTTGAGCATTAAGAAGTTTCAAGAATTGCAAGATATAACTTTAAGTGATTTAGATGAAACTGCTAAATCTATTGAATTTGTTAAATGTTTATTAAATAAAAATGATAAACAAATAATGAAATTGAATACAAATAAGATTTCAAGATTATGTTTAAAATACAAAAGTGTATTAAGTAACATAAATGAGAATAAAAAGAAGTTAAAGAAGTACATATTTATTAAAGGTGTATTGTATAGATTTAATTATGATTTAGAGTTAAAACCAAACAATGCAGGTAAGTATGTAGAGATAGCAACATTTTCAACTGATGTTATTGGCAATTTACATTTGATTATGGCAACTATGGTTACACCTTTAAAGTTAACATGGAAAGGATTTAAAGCAAAAGAACATGAGCATAAGAAGATTAGTGAAGATATGTTAAGCATGAATTATTTAGATGCTTATAATTCAGCAGTTTTTTTTTGCAAAATTTTGAAATATTAAATAAGAAATTTGACAGATTGTTTAATCAACAAGTTGAAACTGAAGGTGTTACTGGTAATAGGACACATGAATTTCAAAAGTCATTTGGATGGATTTATAATTGCAAAATGGTTGCAGAATTTGAAGGGTTGAGTATGAATGAAACATGGGAGTTACCAATCATTCAGTTTTTAAATGATTTGACATATATTAAGATTAAGGGTGAAATGGAAGCAGAGCAGGAAAGAAAATTATTAGCAAAGTATAAAAAATAATGGCAACTATATTACAATCACAAGTGGCTAATTTAGATTGGTTAGAATCAACTGGTTCTTCTGAATATAATTCAGTAGAGGTTGTTAATAGCATATTGGAACAATATGGGTTAATTGCAATATCTAATATTCAAAGGAATATAAAAGATAGACAAGTAGTTAATAGTGGGCAAATGTCAAGTACAATGTATCAGAAACTTGATGTTGAGAATGGAATGCAGAGTTTAAAGATATACATTAAAGATTATTATAGATTTGTTGACAAGGGTGTAAAGGGTGTTGAATTTGATAAGAATGCACCTAAATCACCTTATCAGTATAGAAGTTTATATACAATGTCAAAAGAAGGTAGGTCATCAATTCAATCTTTAATTACAAGTGGAAAAGCAAAAGTTAGGGTGATTAGTCAAGCATCAAGCAAAACAGAAAAAAGGGGTTTACAATTCAAAGGAACAAAGAAATCATTGTTAGATAAACAAACAGACCAATTGATTTATAATATAAAAAAGCATGGTATTAAAACAACTAACTTTTTTAAAGATGGATTTGAGCAAACATTTAAAGATTTGCAAAAGGATTTAGGTGAAGCGTTAAAAAGAGATATAAGTATAAATTTAATAAAATGAGTATAGATAATTTATTCATGCCTGATTCAGGTATAAAGCCATCTGTTCAAGATGATTTATGGACAATAGCAGAAAGTAGCAATCATGCAGTTACAGATATGAAGTTTGTATTTGATGTTTATGTGAATAATGATTTAGTAATCAGAAGCAAAACATATCCTAATCCTAATACTGGTTATGGTTATTTCAATGCAAGTCAGGTTGTTAGAAATTACATGACATTAGATTATTTAGCAAGTGGTTATTCCATTTTTAATTCATATCCATCAACAAGTGGTGGAATTTCAATTGATTATACTTTAAGTGTTGGTGAGGATGTTAGTGGGGTTACATCATTAAATCAAATGTCAGGCACTACAACTGCATATAATTGGACACCAAGCATATTTAAAAGACAACAAGATGGTGAAGGTATTTATCAAAAGAATAATAATTTTGTAACTAATAGAACAAGGGCAAAGGCAGGATTAACAGATAAATTTTTATTCATTCCTTTGCATATAGATGGTGGAACTTATTATGAAGGAGTTGATATAACTGTTTTTACTTATGGCGAAAACAATGCACAAATAACATCACAAACAAGTTCTTATGATTTTAATTATGATTATGTTCAATTAAATATAAGTCCAATTGCAATCAATGGACAATGGGCAAGTTTAATAGATAGTAATGTTAAATTCTATAAAGTAAGAGTTAGAAATAGTATAAGTACTAAAGCAACTATATGTGAGTTTTATGTTGATATGGTTTGCAATCAAAAATTTGAATCTTCACAAATACATTTCATAAATCAGTATGGGATGTTTGACACTGCAAAATTTGATTTAGTCAAAAGATTGTCATTGAATGTAGAAAAGAAAATGTTTCAAAAGAATGAATATACTTTTCCAACAGGATCAGGTGAACCAGTAAACTATTATAATGGTTTTAAATACAATGAATCAAAAGTTAATTATGGCAGTAAGATTGACCATAGTTATAAATTGACTATGAATTATCCAAGTGATTCAGATTATCAATGGTTAGCTGAATTAATTACAAGTCCATTAGTATATTTTGAAGAAGAAGGTTATTGGTACCCTGTAATAATAAAGGAAACAAATTATGAATATAGTGAGCATATATTCAATGGATTAAAAGTATTAGAAATCAATATTGATTTAAACCAACAAAGATTTGGATTCAGAAGATGATAAGAATATTTATAGAAAATAAGGAGTTAGATGTATTGCAAGATTTTAGCCATCAGATTACATATAGTATTGATGACATTGCAAACATTGATACAAAAACAACATCATTTAGCAAGACCATTGTTTTACCTGGTACTGCTAATAATAATCAGCTATTGGGAAACATCTTTGAATTTAGTAATTCAAATTTTACCAATGATTCAGGTAGCAATGTAGGTTATAATTTCAATGCAAGTAAATCAGCAAAGGTAAGAGTTGAAAGCAATGGATTGCAGATAATGAAGGGAGTTTTAAGGTTATTGGAAATAGTTATTGATGGAAAAAATATAGAGTATGAAGTAGGTTTATTTGGTGAATTAGGTGGGTTTGTTTCTGCATTAGGAACAAAGAGATTAGAAGATTTAGATTTTAGTAATTATGACCATTTTTATAATGAAAATTTTTGGGAACCAAGTTGGCAACAAGGGAAGAATTGGAGTTTAGATAGTGTTACTATGAGTAGTAATAATTTTCTTGTTTCTTATAAAACATTTACTGAATTATATGAAAATGATTTAATTACAATTACAAATAGCACTAATGGGAATAATGGTTCTTACATAGTTGACCACATTGAAAATACTATTTATGGAACTAAGATTTATATTAAATCAACATTTGCAACTGGTACTGATTCTTTTAATGTAGAATTTCCAAGATATTTATCAAGTGGATATTATTATCCATTAATAGATTATGGTAAAGTATCAACTAATAAAAAAGATTATCAATTTACTGCTTTAAGACCTGCATTATTTGTTAGAGATTATATTAAAAAGATAATAGCAAATTCAGGTTATACTTATCAATGTGATTTCTTTGATACTGATGTTTTTAGAAGATTAGTAATTCCAAACAATGACAAACAATTTGTCAATAAGAATCAAGCATCTTATGTTGAAGCAGGATTAACAAATGACTATGTTAATACATTTCCTGGTTTCCCTTATCAAAAAGTAAATCTAAAATTTACAAATACAACATTGAATTTGTTTACTTATGCAAGTGGAACTGGAGTTTATACATATAATGAAGCAGCAGCAAGAAATGTTAAATTATCAGGCACATTAAAATATGATGGTGCTACATCAAATGAGCAAGTATTATTCCAAATATTTAAAAATGGTTCAGTTGTTTACACTTATCAATTTGAAAGAGCAACTAATATCATATTTAATTATTCTGTTAATGTATATGTAGATACAATGGATAAATTAGAATTTGCAATAGTTGGCCCAGTTGCTGATGGTTCTTCATACATAAAAGTTTATAAAATTGGAAGTAGTTTCAACATTAAGAATGCAGCAAGTACACAACAAGTAATTAATTATGATGACATAGTTATAATGAATGATTCATTACCATCAAACATATTTCAAAAAGATTTTTTTATATCTATTATGAAGATGTTTAATTTAATGGTTGTTGAAGATAAATTTACATCAAAGCATTTGAAGATTATACCTTATACTTTATTTTATGATTTAGATAATGCTTCATATTTAGATTGGACAAGCAAAGTTGACAGAAGCGAACCAATAAGAATTAAACCAATGTCTGAAATCAATTCAAGATATTATGAATTGAAGTATAGAAGTGATAGTGATTATTATAATGAAAAATATAAAAAGAAATACAATCAGGGTTATGGTGATGTAAAGTTTGATAATAATTTAGAGTTTGTAAAAGATACACAATCAAGTGAAGTTATATTTGCTTCAACACCATTAGTAGGTTATGAGGATGAAGATAAAATAATACCAATAATATTTAAATGGGATGGAACTTACAACATAGGTGGTGAGCAACAGAATGAAGATAATACTGCATCTGTTTTAAGGATAATGCAGATTAAAAATATTACTGGTGTTACATCATGGGATATAAAAAATGATACTACTGTAATAGAATCATATACATCATATCCTTATGCAGGTCATTTGGATGATCCTGATGCACCTAATGCTGATATAAATTTTGGTGCTTTAAATGAATTATACTTTGCATTGGCAAGTGGTGCATTAGGTAATAATTTATTTAATGCTTTCTATTCACCATATTTGGCAGAGATAACAGATAAGGATTCAAGAATGGTTAGTTGTAAAATGAAGTTTACTGAAACTGATATATTCAATCTTGATTTCAGCAAGTTTATTTGGATTGACCAAGTGCTTTATAGATTGAATAAAATCTATGATTATACACCAAATGAGTTATGCAAGGTTGATTTGTTGAGGGTTATTTATACAACTTATGAAGATTTGGCATTTCAACAACAACCTGCATCTGTTCAGATAGGTACACAAATGTGGACAAGTGAGAATTTAAAACAAACAAGTTTCTTAAATGGTGATGCAATTAAATTGGTTAATACACAAGGTGAATGGGATAGTGCATTAGATAATTATGAAGCTGCTTATGCGTTTCCAGATTTTGATCCTAATAATTTTAGTGATGGTTTATTTTATAATTCATTTGCTTTAACAGATGAAAGAGGATTAGGATATTATGGTTGGAAATTGCCATCACTTGCAGATGCAACTATATTAAATGATTTTATAAATACTGCATATCCAAGTGAAAAAGCATGGACATTAAAGTCAACTACATCATGGACAACTGCAAATGGAACTGATAGATATGGATTCAATGCAAAAGGATTAGGTGAAAAAGATGGAACTAATGTAGGTGTTTATACTTACTTTGCTTTAAGTGATAATAATTTTCAAGACAATTATTTGTATTTAGATAGCAATAAAAATCATTTTATAGGAACTGGTTTTATAGATGGTGTAAATGTTAGATTAATAAAAATATAAAAAGATATGGCAGATTTTATAGTAGGTGGCAAGGTACAAATAGATACTGGAAATGCTAATGAAGAAATTTTAAAGTTAAAAAAACAACTTGAAGATTTAAGAAAAGTATATCAGGATTCTGCTGAAGGTAGCAAAGAGCAAGAACAAGCATTGCAAGATTTAATTGCAACTGAAAAGAAGTTGACTAAATCACAAGAAACATTAACTAATTCAACACAAGCAACAACTAAAGAAGCAAAGAAAGCAGAAAGTGGTTTTGCTAAATTAAAAACTATCATTGGTGGTTTAGGAATTGTAAATGCTATAAGTGCAGGATTTGAAATATTCAAGGAAGCATTAATGAAAAATCAGAAAGTTGCTGATTTCTTTGGTGCAGTAATGACTACTATTTCAAATGTAATGAGTGAATTAATTACAATTGTTTCAAATGTAGTTGAAAAGATTTCTAATGCGACTAATGGTTTTGAAGGTTTAGGAAAAGTAATGTCAGGAATATTGACACTTGCAATTACACCATTTAAAGTAGCATTTTATGAAATATCAATTGCTATTGGTTATGTACAATTGGCATGGGAAAAGTTGTTTGGTGATGATTCACAAAAAACAATAGATGCTATTAATGAAAGAATTACTACTGCAAAAAATGGATTAGTTGAAACTGCTAAGAATGCAGTTGGTGCAGGTAAAGATATTGTAAACAATTTTGGAAAGGCAGTTAGTGAAGTTGGACAAGTTGTAAGTGGTGTTGTTGAAGGTGCAAGTAAGATTAGCATTAAATCAATTTACAATCAATCTAAAGCAATAATTGAATTAAAAAATAATGCAAAAATTGCTGAAGCACAACTTGCAGGAATTGTAGCGACATATCAACAACAAGCAGAGAAATTAAGACAATTAAGAGATGATGAAAATGCAAGTATAGAAGATAGAATTGATGCAAATAATAAATTAGGTGAAACATTAATTTTACAACAAAAGGCATCCTTAAATTTAGCAGATACAAAGATAAAAGCAGCAAAGGCAGAATTAGCAGCTAACAAAGGGAATGTTGAATTACAAGCAGCAGTTATTAATGCTGAAAATGAAAGAAAGCAAATATTAAATGATATTACTGGTTTACAATCAGAGCAAAAAGTTAATGCAGTTGGATTGCAAAACACATTGCTTCAATTAAATAAACAGATTAAAGAATCAGATGCAGGTTTATTGCTTGATAAAAAAAGAGCAGTTGCAGAGCAAATAAATGATGAATTAACTAAAAATATTTATTTACAAAAGTTAAGAGATGAAGAAAGAGAAAGTGAATTAAAAAGATTACAAGAAGTAATTGATAAAACAAATAAAGGTACACAAGCAAGGGTTGATGCAGAAATAGCATTTAAAGAAAAGAAACAACAATTAGATATTGATGATATAAATGCATCAAGGGAAAGGATTAAAATTTCTAATGCTTTAAAGATTGAACAATATGAATTTGAAAAATCAATAATTGAGAAAAGCAATTTAGATGCTATAACAAAAGCAGAAAAATTACTTGAAATTCAAAGAAATGAATCTGCAAAATTAATTGAGCAATTGCATCAAAAAAGAGATGATGAAATAGCATTAGCAGAATCACAAGGGTTAGATGTAACTGCAATAAAACAAAAATATGCTAATGAAGAACAAAAGATAAATGCAGATTTAGCAGCAAAAGAAATTGAAATTGCTAAACAAAAACTTGCAGCAAAACAAGCATTAGAGCAAGAATATTTTAAAACTATAACTGCTGGTGTTGATTTTTATAGGTCTATACTTGATACACAATCAGAATTAATTACACAACAACAATCAAAAGATGCAGATTCTCAAAAGCAACAATTAGATAGTCAGCAAATAACCAAAGAACAATATGAAACAAATATTGCCAAGATAAATGAAGATGCTGAAAAAAAGAAAAGAAAAATACAAAGGCAACAAATCATTGCAGAAAAGGCAGTTGGAATTGGAAGCATAATTTTAAATACTTTGCAAGCAAATGCAAAAGCAGTAGCTGAATTCCCTTTAACATTAGGTCAACCATGGGTTACATTAAATACAATACAAGGTGCGTTAGGTGTAGCATCTACAATAGCACAAGCAAGTAAAGCATTAGCAGCATTAGGTGGTGGTGGTGGTGGTGGAACTGGTGGTGGTGGTAGTTTACCATCAGCAGGTGGTGGTGGTGGTACTCAAGCACCCATTCAGGCACAATTACAAACAACTACTTTAAATCAATCACAGATACAACAGATGGGAAATGCAGCAGTAAGAAGTTTTGTTGTTGAATCAGATGTTAGTGGAAATCAAGAAAGAATAAGAAGATTAAATAGAGCAGCAAGAATAAATTAAAAATAAAAATTATGAAATTACCAATTTATGAATTAAAGATTAATGATGCAATGACAGATGAAGCAGAAGTAAATTATGTTGCATTAGTGGATGCACCTGCAATAAAGAAAGATTTCATTGCATTCAAAGAAGAATTTATTGAACCATCTAAAGGTGAACATGAAACAGATTTTATCCCAAGATGTATTGCCTATGTAGTCAATGAAGGAAAAGATACAGAACAAGCAACTGCTATCTGTTATTCTGTTTGGGAACAGCATTTTGCAGGAACTAAAGTTAGTATTGATTATGATGACACCCTTTCAACAGAAAGAGGTAAAGAACTTGCCAAAAGATTAATTGCAAATGGTGATGTAGTTTATATTATTTCAGCAAGACAAGACAAAGAAGGAATGCTATCAGTAGCAAAAGAATTAGGCATTCCTGAAAGTAGAGTATATGCAACTGGAAGCAATAAAGCAAAAGTTGAAAAGATTAAAAGTTTAGATATTTCAAAACACTATGATAATAATGCAGATGTCATTAAAGAATTAGGTTCTAAAGGTGAAAAGTTTAAGATGGGATTTGCCATAACAAATGAAGATGAACATATAATTTCAGGTTGTTTAATGGAAGCAAATTTGCCAATTTATAGGGACAACGAGAAATTTGGAAAACATTATGTAGTTTTTTCTGCTGAAACAATCAAACAAATTGCTATCAAATTTGCAAAGAAACATTATCAAAGCAATGTTAATCTAATGCATGATGCAAATAAAGTTGTAGATGGTTGTACTATGTTTGAATCATTTATAGTTGATAAGAGCAGGGGAATTATGCCAATGCAAGGGTTTGAAGGTATTGCTGATGGTTCATGGTTTGGTTCTTTTTATGTTGAAAATCCTAAAGTTTGGGAACAAATTAAGAGTGGTGAGTTGAAAGGATTTAGTGTTGAGGGAATGTTTGACTATGAAATACCATTAGATTCAGACCAACAGAAATTAAAAGAAATAGAACTTTTACTCAATTCATTAATTTAAAAGGGAACGATATTCACAATTAAACATTTATAAGTATGGAAGCAAAAGAAATAATTGAAAGATTAAAAATAACATTCCAAGAATTAGTTGGAAATGCTGCTGCACCAATAGCACCTGAAACTGCACCTGAAATGATTATGCCTACAAAAGCAAAATTAGTTGATGGTACAGAAGTAGAAATTACAGAAGTAGGTGTTGGTGGAATAGTAACAATACAAGGTGTACCTGCACCAGTAGGCGAACATCAATTAGAAGATGGAACTATTATAACAGTAGGTGATAATGGTGCAATTACAGAAATCAAACCATCTGAACCAATGGTTGAAGATATGAAGAAGATGAAAATGGAAGATGTTTTTAATTCTTTTCAATCTTCTACAAATGAAAAGTTTACATCTTATGAAGCAAAGTTTGCATCTTATGAAACAAGATTTGCTGATTATGAAAGTAAATTAAACAAGGCAACACAAGTTATTGAAGGTTTAATAAACCTAACAAAAACTTTAGCTGAAACACCAACAGGATCACCTGATGTTGCAGTAAAAACTGAATCAAATTTTAAAACAGATAGTAAGATTTCTTACGATATCCTTTTTTCATAATAAAATAAAAATAATAAAATGTCATTAAATTTAACAGGATTAACTGCATATACTAAGCAACTTGTAAAACCTTTATTAACAAGTGCAGTATTTGATGCAAAGACACAACAAATGATTAAGGACAATGGTATAGTAATACCAGGTGCTAAATCAGCAGTACAGATTCCTTTAATGGATACTGATGCTGCATTTCAAACAGATGCTTGTGGTTGGTCAGCAAGTGGCACTACAACATTTACACAATCTACAATTACAGTAGGTAAAATCAAAATTGAAGAAGCAATTTGTGTTAAAGATTTAGAAGCATATTTCACACAAGAAGCATTAAAAGCAGGTTCTACTTATACTGAATTTCAGAATGCAGATTTCCAAGCAGCATATCTTGAGAAGAAAAATAAGAGAATTGCAGCACAATTAGAATCAGCAATTTGGCAAGGTGATACAACTGGAAGTGGTGGAATGAACTTAAACAAGTTTGATGGTTTCCAAAAATTAGTATCATCAGCAGCAGTAAATGCAAATGTAAGTGGTTACAATGGAACAACTGGTGCAATCACAACTGTTAGTGCATCAAATGTTGTAGCAGCAACAGAAGGTATTTACAAAGCAATTCCAGTAGCAGTTTTGGCTAAGGGTGATGTAAAAATCTTTGTTGGAAATGATTGGTACAGATTGTTAATTATGGCATACAGAGCATTGAATTTGTTTGCTTATAATCCACAAGATGTAAATGCATCAAGTTTTGTTTTACCAGGTACAAATGTTGAAATAGTTTCTGTAAATGGTTTAAATGGAACTGGTGATGCTTATGCAGCAAGTTTGTCAAACATGGCTATTGCAGTTGATTTGGTAGATGAAGATCAAGCATATACAATGTTCTACTCACAGGATTTTAACGAAATCAGATTTAGAGCAAGTTTTAAATTGGGAGTTGGAACTGGATTTGCTTCAGAGTGGGTTAAGTTTATAGCAGCAATCTAATATTAACAATAATTAAATAATCAAAGGGTGGTGCAATAAACACCACCTTTTTAATACTTAAAAATATGCCTTGTGTAATAAATTCAGGATATACAATCAGTTGTAGAGAATCAATTGGTGGAATCCAAGCAATATGGGTTATTGAAAATTCAAACTTGTATGATGCAAGTGGTAATTCAAGAGTAACAGAAGTTAGTGGAACTGTTACTGCTATGACAAAAGCAAGTGGTAAAAGATTCTATAAAATAGAAGTACCAAGAGCAACTGCATCTTCTTCAAATGCTTTAACTGCATCACAAGAAAATGGAACTATCTACTACACACATCAAGTAATGTTCCCAATGAACTTGAGAGATGCAACAACAAGAAATCTTGTTAATACTTTAGCAAAGAACAGAGTTACAGTTGTTACTTTAGAAGGTGATGGAGTTTACAGAATGTTTGGTAAAGATTTTGGTTTAATGGTTGATACTGCTGAATCAGGAAGTGGAACTGCATTAGGTGATAGAAATGGTTATATGTTAACTATGACATCAATGGAATCAAATGATTTCCTTGTAGTTTCTTCATCAGTAGCAGCGAATTTAGAAGTAGCAGGATAGTAATTAGTAAATAATAAATGAGAAGCACCTGCCTATTGAGTAGGTGCTTTTTTTGATTATATATGATAAATTTAACCAAAGGAAATACTGAATCAATTATTGTTACACCATTAGAAAATAGTGCAACAACTTATTCAATATTTTACTTTAAATTTACATCAAGAATAACACAAGATGAAGTTGAAGTTTGGTTAACTAATACAAGCACAAAAGAAAGGTATCAGCAATTTTCATTAGTAGTTAATAGTAAGTTTGCAAATGAGGTTGAAGGGTTTTACACTTATGAAATATATGGTGCAAATAATGGTTCAACATTTGTAAATGTTTTATTAGAAACTGGATATATGTATTTGCATCCAGCAACTAACTTTGAACCTACAACATATAATGACCAAATAAACACTTTTAAAGTTTACAATGGACAATAATTATAAGCATATAGTATTACAGTTTGACCAAGCAGAACAACCAATTTTCAAAGAGAAAAAGAAAGATGGTTATGTTGAGTTTGGAAAGGATAACAATTATCCAACTTATTTACTATCACTTTATAACGAATCACCTAAACATGGTGCGATAATAAAATCAAAGTGTAATTATATTTATGGTAAAGGTTTTGAAGTACCAGGCAATGCAAACAGCAAAGGTGAAACATGGAATCAGATTGTAAAAAGATGCATAAAGGATGATGAACTTTACAGAGGTTATTATTTACAGGTAATTTGGAATAGAGCAAAGCAAGTAAGTGAGGTTTATCATATAGAGTTTGCAAAGGTTAGGGTGAGTAAGGATATGCAAGAATTTTATGTTAAAAATGATTGGACAGATTTTAGAGAGAAAGCAAGATGTTACCAAGCATTCAATTTAAACAATCCAGTAGGCAGTCAAATATTCTATTACAAAGAATATAATCCATCAAGTGAAATTTATCCTTTACCAAGCTATTTTAGTGGTTTAAATTATGTGGAATCAGATATTAAAGTTTCAAGGCATTTATTAGGGTTAGCAAATCAAAGTTTCACTGGTACTACTTTAATCAATTTAAACAATGGCAATCCTTTAAATGAAGAACATAAAGGACAAGTAGAAAGGGATTTATTGAATAAGTTTACTGGTGATTCAGGAAAGCGAGTTGTTATAATGTTTAACAATAGCAAAGATAATGCTGCAGAAATATTGCCATTAGGAACATCAACACTTACAAAAGAAGATTTTAATAATGTAAATAATTTGATTTCACAAGAAATAATGATTTGTCATCAGGTTGTATCACCTTCATTGATGGGTGTAAAAACTGAAGGGCAGTTAGGTGGTAGGGGTGAAATTAGGGAAGCATACGAGATATTTAAGAATGTATATTGTGAAGAAAGAATCAATGAGATTGAAAGCATATTTACTAAGTTTAGAAATCTTAAGGGTGAACCAGGTGAGTTTAAGTTGATTCCTATTGAACCATTGAAATTTGAATTTAGTGAAAATATTATTGCACAAAATTTAACACAAAATGAAATCAGGGAGTTAATGGGCAAAGAACCATTAAATGCAGGTCAAGTAACAAGTGATGGAGTTGTAGCAGTACAAAGTGAAGTACCTGCTAAAATGGAAACAAATGATGCTATAAAGAACTTATCAGGTAGGCAATATCAAAATGTAATGAGGATTGTAAGACAATTTTCAACTGGCAAGATAAACAAGCAACAAGCATCATTGATGTTAAAGAATGGGTTTGGTTTTACTGATGTTGATGTAAATACTTTTTTAGGAATTGATGACAATCCATTAACTGAAAATGAGATTCAGCAGTTTTCAATGGATGATGAAGAAAGATTGATAAATGAGTTTGCAAATTGTGGGGAAGATTCAAGCAAGTATGAGATCAAAGAAAGAATTAGGTTAGCAGATAGTTTTGCAGATGTTAATGAAGATGAAGCAAAAGTGATTAAACTTTTAACTGATAATAAGAATCTTACAAATGAAGAAATTGCAAAGCAATTAGATTGGGAAGTACAAAAGGTAATTAATATCATTTCAGGGTTAATAGATGCCAATATTTTGCTTACAAAATTGGTTAAGGTAGGTAGTGATACAATTATAGAAACAAAGGTTTTAAAGCCATTGAGTGAGTTAGGAGTAAAAAGTGGTAAAGCAGTATTTATTAGATATACTTATGAATGGCGAGATATGGTTTCAAATAGAAATATAAATACATCAAGAAAGTTTTGTCAAAGAATGTATGAAATGTCTGCTCATAAAGGTAGTGCAGGAAAGTATTGGTCAATGACTGACATTCAAAACATATCAATGAGATTAGGATATGATGTATTAACAAGGGTAGGTGGATGGTGGACAATGCCAAATGGTGAGCATTCAATTCAATGTAGACATGAGTGGTTTCAAAATCTTGTAACTGAAAAATAATGAGTAAAAATATTTTATTTATATCTGCTGAAACATTTAAGCAAAGAACTGGTGCATCAAATGCAATAGATGACAAGCAGTTATTTCCAATGATTAAGGTTGCAAGTGATATGAACATTCAACCAACATTAGGTTCTACTTTATATAATAGATTATTGGCAGGAATTGATGCAGATAATTTAAATGTGTATGAATCTGCATTGATAAATGATTATATTACTGATTGTGTAATTTGGTACACAATGAGTATGTTACCTATTGGAATGGGTTATCAGTTATTCAGTAAAGGTTTTCTTCAAAAAACTGCTGAAGAAAGTAATACACCAAGTAGAGGTGATTTAGAATTGATAGCTGCCAATTATCTATCAATGGCAGAATTTTACAAGACAAGATTAATAAAATACTTGCAACAGAATTACATTTTATTTTATGAGTATTATAATAATTCAGGTGCATTAGATGTAATATTTCCTGAAAGAAAAGGATATTCATGTCCTATATATTTAGGCAATTCAACACCACCAAATGTATTTGGATTAGTTTCAAGTTATGGTGGTGGAGTAGGAGTTTCACAAATGGCATATTATACAGCAACAGGTGGTGAAAGTACATTCAATATAACTGCACTTTCATCAAGAACAACAATTATGGCAACAAGAAGTGGTTTGGTTAAGACAATTACAACAAGTCCAACATCTGATACTGGTTTCATACAAATCAATAATGCAACAATTACATTGCCAACTGGTGATGTAGCAGTAGCAGGTGAATTGTTTACATTCTTATATCAATAAATGAAAACTTACAAAAAAGAGTACATTCAAAAAGTAAAAGAAAAATTCAATGACCTACAACCAAATCATAACAGAGTTGGAAACAATATTGGGAAATCACAAGATGTTAAAAAGTGTGATTCCAAATGCACCAGCGAATTGGTTGTTTTGGACAAATCAACCTGAATTTCCAAATGCATCTTTTGATGTGCAAAATGGATCATTAAATGCAGGTCGTGAGTTGCAATATAATTTAAGCATTTGGTTTTTAGATAAAAGTGGAGTTGAAGGTGAATTTGAAAGAGATGTAACAAGTGATATGTTAGGAATTGCAAATGATTTTGTGAGCATATTAAGACAAGAATTTAAAACTTATTCAGTTGACAAATTAATCAGATGGGATAAAGTAGAAGAAAAATTTGAAGATTTTTTAACTGGAGTAACATTAAACTTTAATATAACAATAGCATCAGATTATGGTGCTTGTGATGTACCTACATTATGAGAAAATTAATAACTATTTTATTTGTCATTATTGGACAAGTCAGTTTTGGACAAGTTTATCAGATTATGCCACAATATGGTTATTCTGCACCAAGATTCAATACAGATTCAACTTTGCAATTGCCAACATTTAATGGAGTGCCAACATTAAAAAGCAATAAAACAAATAAGGGTGCAATAGCAATTGATAGTACAAATGGCAGGTTTTATTTTTACAATCCTAAAACAAGTGCATGGTCTCAAGTTAGTGGTGGTGGTGGTTCAACAGACACAACATCTTTGAGTAATAGAATAAATTTAAAAATTGATTCATTAAAAAGATTTAATGATACAGTTTATAGTTATAAAAATGGAAGTAGAACATTTGCTTTCAAAGATTCAGTTGGAACTAATCCTGCACCAGTAGGATATTATGGTTCATTTTATGATACTACTATTCAAACTGCTGCTGCTATTAATACACCTTATGCAATGAAGTTAAGCAATACAGATTTATCAAATGATATATCAATTAGCAATAATTCAAGAATTAACATTGCACATACTGGAGTTTATAATATTCAATTTTCTGCTCAATTTGATAGAACAAATAGTGGAACAGATGTTATAGATATATGGTTAAGAAAGAATGGAAATAATGTTGCAGGTAGTGGTGGTAAGATAGTATTGTCAGGAAGTGCAATTTCATCACAATTAATTGCATCATGGAATTATGTATTGAATGCAATTGATAATGATTATTTTGAAATCATGTGGAGTACACCTGATACTCATGTAAGATTATTATCAGAGGTTACACAAACATCACCATTTGCTCATCCTAATATTCCATCTGTTATTTTAACTGTTACTCAGCAAAGTGGTATAATGGCAGGAACAGGCATTCAGGCAGCAGATACAACTGCAATGCTTATTCCATATATGAAAAAAAATGATTCAACTATTTATTATTCAAAATATAGAAGTGATACATCAAGAACAAACATTTATTCAGGCATAAATACAAAACTTGCTAAAAGTGATACATCAACAATTTCTGCAAGAATTGATTTAAAATTAAATATTTCTGATACATCAAATATGCTTTCTAAGTATTTAAGAAAAACTGATACTGCTACATTGAGCAATAGAATAAATTTAAAATTAAATATTGCAGATACAAGTACAATGTTAAATCCTTATTTAAGAAAAAGTGATACATCAACTTTAAGTACAAGAATCAATACTAAATTAGCAATAACAGATACATCAACTTTGCAAAGCAAAAGTTTAGCATCTTACACATTCATAGCTAATAATACAACTGCAACTGCAAATGGAACTGCACAAACATTTAAAGATTCAGGTTTAAAAGTATATGGTGGTACATTAACATGGACATCAGCATCACCATCAGGTGCATCAAATTTAACATATAGATGGTCGCAAATTGGTAAATTAGTAACTTTAAGAATAAATATTTCTTATGCAACTGCTGCTACATTAACACAACTTGTTGCTACATTACCATCAGATTGTCCATCACCTGAAATCCCAACTGGATTAAATGCTGCATCTACAATATTGTTTCCTGTAACAGGTTATCTTTTTACATCACCTACAACACCAACACCAACAACTGCTGCTGCTACTATTGGTTATTTAAGAACTAATGCTTCAAATAATGGTTTTGAAATTGTATTATTAAGAGGTTCAGGTAGTGTTGCAGCAGCATATATTTTAGTAAATTATTTTGCACAATGATACACATAAGACAAAAAAATAGCAGTACAATACCAAGTGAAGTTTATGCAATTGTAATAACAACTGATTGGAACAAACCTTTAGAAGAACATCCATCAATAATTGAAAGACCTGATTTCTTTGAAATTGTTGATTGTGAAATTCCTAATTATGTACAATATGTAAATTATATAAGTGATGGTAACTAATATTCTTTTAAGTTTTTTAATTGCTTTATTGTCTTTTATGGGAAAGGCAATGTATGATAAAATTGAAAAGTTGATTGATGAAATCAGACAGATTATGATTGATTCAACAAGTGCTAAAAAGGATATAGAAACACTTAAAGATAGTGTAAAAGACCATGAGCATAGATTAATTAACCTTGAAAAATAAATTATGAAAAATTTAAAAACGACAATTATTGGTTTATTATTATCAGTTTTGATTGCAGTAGAACCAATATTATCAGGTAGTGGGTATCATTTAGATGCACCAACTACATTAAAATTAGTTGCAGCAGTATTAATTGCATTGAAAGGTTATCACACAGAAGATTCAAAATAATATGAAATGTTACCTATTTTTATTTTGTGTTGTTCTATCATCTTGCTTTACCATGCAGAAGGCGAAGATGACAATAGACAAAATAGAGGATAAATATCCTGAATTATTAGCAGATAAGTGTGCTGATAAATATCCAGTAGTTTACAAAATTGATACAATTAATTTTACAGATTTCATAAATTCAGTAGATAGTTTTTATGATTTTAAATTAGACACAATAACAAAAAATGATACTATATACAAAACTAAACTTAAAGAAAGTAAAAGTTTTATTAAGAAGATTATTTACAAATATCCACCAACCATTATCAAGATAGTAACTGATAGTGCAAAGGTTTTCAGTTATCAAGTAAAACTTGACACCTTAATAAAAGAAAAAGAAAAGTATAAGAATCTTTATGATGTATGGTTTAAAATAGCGATTGCATTATTCATAATGTTGCTAATAAGCATTGCAATTAGATTGTATGGTACCAAGTAAAAAGTGTATAGATTTAATCAAGAAATATGAAGGTTGCCAATTAAAGGCATATAAATGCCCAGCAGGGTTATGGACAATAGGTTATGGGAATACTTTTTATGAAGATGGCAGTAAGGTAATACCTGGTGATGTAATCACACAAGAAAGAGCAGAAAAACTTTTATTGAATTTATTACCTAAATTTGCTAATATTGTTAACAAAAAGATAAAGGTGGAAATTAATCAGAATCAATTTGATGCGTTAGTTTCACATACATGGAATAGTGGTGGTTCAGATGGATTATTCAATTTAATTAATAAGAAGGCAACAGAAGCAGAAATAAGAAATTGGTTTGAAACTAAATATATAACTGCAAATGGTAAAGTGCTAAAAGGATTAGTTACAAGAAGAAAAACTGAATCAAATCTATACTATGAAAAAAATTGATCTTGTAAAGGATTACAGAACAAAAAATCCTGAAATGCCTACTGCTAAATTGGCAAGGATTATTTATAATGAAAATAATCTATTGTTTAATAGTGTTGAAAATGTAAGAACTGCATTAAGAACCCTTGAAGGCAAAAATGGTCATCAAAAAAGAAAAGAATTAAGCCATCTATATTCAGAGTTTTATGTTGAGAACAGACCATTAAATCCTTACAATTTACCAATATCAGATGAAACTATTTATAATCCTTTCATAATTAAAGGATATAAGAAAGTTGGAATCCTATCTGATATACATTTACCTTATCATAATTTAGATGCTTTAACAGAAGCATTAACCTATTTAAAAGAAAATAAAGTTGATGCAGTTTTGTTGAATGGTGATACAATAGATTGCCATCAATTAAGTAATTACATTAAAGATCCAAAGAAAAGGGATTTCAAATATGAATTAGATTCATTAAAAAGATTTTTTGAAATACTTGATACTGTTTTAAAGTGCAAGATATTTTTTAAGATAGGTAACCATGAAGCAAGATATGAGCATTTTTTAATGCAGAAAGCAGGTGAATTAATTGGTGTTGAAGAATTTGAGTTTAGCAATATAATAAAAGCAAGGGAAAGAGGTATAGATGTAATTGCATCTAATCAGTACATGAAGTTGAATGATTTGAATGGTTTGCATGGACATGAGTATAAAGGTGGAATTTCAGCACCAGTAAACATTGCAAGAGGTTTATATTTAAAAGGTAAGGTTTCAGCATTTCAGGGACATAACCATCAGACAAGTGAACATACTGAATGTGATATGGATGGCAAGATTACAACAACCTGGAGTGTAGGTTGTTTATCTGAAATGCATCCTGCATATATGCCATTGAATAAATGGAATCATGGATTTGCAATGGTTGAACTGGATGAAAATGGTAAGGATTATCAATTTCACAATAAGAGAATATTTAAAGGTAAAACACTATAAACATGAAAGAACAAATTAAAGCGATTTTAAGCCAATTGCATCCAAGTGAAGCAATTACCTTACTTGAATCATTAGGTAAGGAATTAAGGAAGAAAAATAGCATTAGGATTAATAAAATTAATATTAACAAGTTAGACATGGAAAGACCTGATTTATTACAACTAAAATCTAAGTAATGGAAAATGAAGAAGTAAAGTTATTTATAGAAGAAGAACCAGTTGAAGAAGAAGAAGGGATTATTGAATTTACAACTTGTGCTGAATATATTTCATCAGCATACTTTTCATTGGCAGCAATAGATGACATTGATACTGCTATTTTAAACAAGCAAGATGAAATGAGAATTAAAAGAATTAAGCGTAAAGCTATTAGAATAATTGATTCATGTTTAGGTGATTTGTATGATGAATTGTTTGAGGATGAATCTGAAGATTAGTTTTTGATTTCATGTTTTGTCAAACCCTGATGTGTCTACATTGGGGTTTTTTTATGTCACTAATATTTTTATAAATGTAACAATTTTGTAGCAAATATTGCCATAATTTGTTACATACTAAATATATATTTTATTATTATAAGTCAATGTGGTATTGAGTTATATAAACAATTTAAAAAAAGTTTTAAAAAAGTATAAAAAAAATTTGGTAAAATGATTTAAATGATATTATCTTTGTGAAACAAAACAAATAAATAACAACTAAAACTTAAAAACATGAACATTTTAAAAACTGAAAATCACATTTACGAAAACTTAAGAAAATTTGAAGTTGAAATTTTATTTACTGATAATGGTAATTTGGCTTCAATTAAAGAAAATGGCAATAATGTTTGGAGTATTTATTCTCACACTGAAAAATCATTAAGAAGTAAATTAACAAAATGGATTAAATCTAATTGGTAAAATTAAAAAAGGGTGAAGCATCTTACACTTCAATACAATATGCAAAGAGGAAGAAAAAAAATCACAGACAAAAAAAAAGCAATCACCATCTATGAAAAAGAATCTATCATTAATAGTTTAGGTGGGTTAGACAAAACAAAAACATTCTTAATTAAAAAACTACAAACACATGGTACTATCAACAACAGTAATGCACGACCAAGTTTATCTTGATTTAATCATTGACTATCCATCCAATGAATTGATTTCAATCATTGCAGTA
>Ga0209088_10000526_pt1 | contig 26838 bp, 20 predicted proteins | sample S_140625_EF_Meta_FD_187324 | JGI IMG/M metagenome (GOLD analysis project Ga0209088, IMG submission 187324) | Freshwater microbial communities from Lake Simoncouche, Canada to study carbon cycling - S_140625_EF_MetaG (SPAdes) (version 2) | ecosystem: Environmental > Aquatic > Freshwater > Lake ... | reverse complement strand
AGTTCACCAGCTGCGCGACTATGCGAAAGACAAGCATCACACGGTGGATGACCGGCCGTTCGGGGGTGGACCTGGCATGGTGATGAAGGCGGAGCCCTTAGTCGACGCCATCGAGCATCTGCGTGGGGAGGGGGAAGATCGGGCCCGAGTGATTTACCTGACTCCGGAGGGAGTTCGACTGGATCAGGCCAAGGTTCGTCAGCTTGGGCAAAATCATCGCCGACTGCTTTTGATCAGCGGACATTATGAGGGCATTGATGAGAGAGTGCGTGAGGGGTGGATCGATGAGGAAATTTCTGTCGGGGATTATATTCTCAGCAACGGGACTTTGCCGGCGCTGACCTTAATCGATGCGTTGGTGCGACTGATCCCTGGCGTGTTGGGGAATGAGGCGTCGGCAGGGGGAGATTCGTTTGAGGGGGAGGGGCTGCTTGAGGGGCCTCAGTATACTAGGCCTGAGGAGTTTCGTGGGAGGAAGGTGCCGGAGGTTTTGCTTTCGGGGCACCATGCAGAGATTCAGAAATGGCAAAAGAGCCAAGCGATCGCTCGGACGCAGGAACGAAGAGAAGATTTACTTGGAAAGAAAAAGCAGGCAGGATTACCTATTCTTAAGGAGATAAAAAAATGAGCGCAAAGATCATTGAAACGATTGAAAAAGAGCAGTTTAAAGAGGGCAGAACTGGTTTTGGAGTAGGGGACAAGATCAAGGTTTTCACCAAGGTAAAAGAGGGGGATAAAGAGCGTACCCAGCTTTTTGCGGGAACGGTTATTGCTCGTAAGGGACGTGGATTGAATGAGCAGTTTACGGTACGGCGAATCAGCTACGGTGAAGGAGTAGAGCGTATTTTTCCTTTGCACTCCCCCCGAATCGAAAAAGTGGAAGTGGAAACAAAGGGAAATCCTCGTCGGGCTAAGCTTTTTTACCTGCGGGGTCGCTCGGATATGGCTGTGCGGGAAGTGGTCGAAGCCAGAAAGAAAAAGTAGATTCCTCCACTCTGGAAATCAGAGAAGTCGTTCGCGGGCGGTGCCGCAGCGGTGGGGGTGGATGAGGCGGGTCGGGGTGCTTTGGCTGGGCCCGTTGTAGCAGCGGCCTACCTTTTTCATCAAAGTGGGGTCAAGGTTCCAAGTCTAGACGATTCGAAGAAAGTAACTCGGAAGAAAAGAGATCTCCTCTTTGAGCTTCTGACAGATGGGAAGATGGGAAAGTGGGGGGTAGGGGAGGCATCGCTAGAAGAGATCGAAACGCACAATATTTTGGTCGCAAGCCAGATGGCCATGGCACGGGCGCTGAAGGCTATGGGGAAATGGAGTGGGCCCATTTTGGTGGATGGGCTACCAGCCAAGCACTTGGGAAGAGAGCATGTGGCGGTGGTCGGTGGGGACGGTATTTGCCCATCCATTGCGGCCGCGTCGGTGGTAGCAAAAGTTTCACGAGACCGAACCCTTTTGCGGTTTGGGCAGTTATATCCTGTATATGGTTTTGCGCGAAATTGTGGATACGGTACAGCGGAACATCTCCGGGCTCTTCGGCATCACGGACCTTGCCCGATCCATCGTCGATCGTTTCTACCCTTGGGATCGGCGCCCCTGCCCCGCTTGGCGAAATAGTCGGGAGGCGGGTCGGTACGGAGAGAGGGTGGCGGCCCGCTTCCTTCAGAGGGCGGGGGTAAAGATCCTTGTTCGTAACTATCGGGCTCGTTGCGGGGAGATCGATCTGATGGGGAGGGAAGCTGGGGAGCTAGTCGTCTTGGAGGTAAAGACACGCCACTTTCAGGCGCGATTACGACCGGAGCATGCAGTGACTTGGGGCAAGCAGAAAAGAATCGTAGCTACAGCAAACAGCTACCTGCGGGAGTTAGAGTGTCGTCCACCCCCTGTGCGATTTGATATTGTGGAGGTGTATTATGAGCCAGGCCGGCGGCCGAAGTGTCGCTGGCTACGCCACGCTTATAGCTTAGCTGAGGTCGGGGTGGAGTGGAGCCGATGAGACAGTTAGCGAGCACCTGGTCGGCAGCGGTCATTGGGGTGGAAGCTCTCCCAGTCGAGGTCGAAGTCGATGCAGGAGGGGGAAAAGAGAACTTCGTGGTCGTGGGTTTGGCGGATACAGCGGTGAAAGAGTCTCGGCAGAGAGTGAAAGCGGCGGTTTGGAATAGTGGGTACTCCTGTCCCGTGGGATTTATCACAGCCAGTTTAGCTCCAGCCGATTTAAAGAAAGGGGGCCCCTGCTTTGATCTTCCGATTGCGTTGGGGCTACTGGCCTGTTCGGGGCAGATCTCGAGCGAAAATTTGGCCGAGTGGATGGTGGTGGGTGAGTTGGCATTGGATGGAGAGGTGCGAGCTGTACGAGGAGCCTTGGCGATGGCTCTTTTGGCCCGAGGCAGGCGGGTCCGCGGGCTGATCGTTCCTGCGGCGAACGCAGCGGAGGCAAGTGCGGTGGAAGGGGTGCGAATCGTGCCAGTACGTGATCTGAGAGAAGCGGCAGAAGTGATCGATGGAAAAATGATTCTATCTCCAGCACCGCAAAAAAAGGAAGCATCCCAAGAGGGAGTATCTTCGGGGAGCGGGGGGGAAGATTTTTCTGAGGTCAAGGGGCAAGAGGCGGTGAAGCGCGCTTTAGAGATCGCAGCCGCAGGAAATCATAATGTGTTAATGATTGGGCCTCCAGGATCTGGAAAAAGCATGTTGGCAAAGCGTTTGCCTAGCATCCTGCCAAAAATGAGTTTGGAGGAGTCTTTCGAGACTACTCGGATCCATAGCGTGGCAGGACTGCTGCGGTCGGAGGGTTCCCTTGTCCGCGAGCGACCTTTTCGTAGTCCGCACCACACGATTTCCGATATCGGCCTGATTGGGGGGTCGGCGCATCCCGCTCCAGGGGAAGTCAGCTTAGCGCATCACGGAGTCCTTTTTTTAGATGAGCTACCAGAATTTAAGCGATCGGCATTGGAGGTTTTGCGGCAACCTCTGGAGGACGGGCAGGTAACAATTTCAAGAGCGTCGGGAACGATGACCTTTCCTGCGCGATTCATGTTTGTGGGGGCGATGAATCCCAGCCCACGTGGATACTTTGAAAATCGCTCCAATGGGCAGGCGGCAAGAAAGTATCTGAATAAAATCAGTGGTCCGTTACTGGACCGAATCGACCTGCATTTAGAGGTCCCAGCCATGAAGCATGAGCAGTTATTGGCGGAGACGCCAGGGGAGTCGTCTTGCACGATACGGAGCAGAGTTGAACGTGCAAGAGAGGTACAGCGGGAGCGGTTTGGAAAGGGATCAACGATCTATGCGAATGCGCAGATGGGGCCTAGGGATCTAAGGAAGAGGGTTCCGATGGATCGGGAAGCGAAGGCTCTTCTGTCTGGGGCTATGAGCAACCTTTCGCTTAGTGCGCGAGCCTTAGACCGAATTTTGAAAGTGGCCCGTACGATTGCGGATCTGGCGGAAAGTGAAAAAGTTTTGTTGGATCATTTGGCTGAGGCAATTCAGTACCGCACCCTGGACAGACAGATTTGGGGATAAGGGGGGAGGTTGCGCGTGATTCAGCTCGAGCCTGAGATATTTCCTTAACTCTTTGGTAATCCTTTTACCTTAAGGCCAGGCTTAAGTCCGCGGGATGTGAACCAGTCCCGATTCACTTCAAGTGCGTAGGCTACTTGGTCGGACTTACTGACTACCGGGGTTTCCTCAAACGGCACTAGGGAATGGATCTCTAAAATCACACCATCCGCGCTCAGAAAAGCTAGGTCCAGAGGTATGGAGGTGTTGTGCATCCAAAAGGAGGCTTTTTTCGAATTGGGAAAAATAAAAAGCATGCCGTGATTGGATTCGAGAGATTCGCGATTCATTAAGCCTGTCATCTGTTCGTTCGGAGATTCCGCTAGCTCAACGGTAAGGGAGTGATCCCCGATCTTTAATTTGGCCTCGCCGCCCGCCCAAAGCTCACCACAGGCGATGCTAAGAACGAGAAGGAAAGTGCGAAAAAGAATCAATAGCGGGGGAGGGAGGGGTCGATTTCTTCCGACCAAGCATCGATCCCGCCCTTGAGGTTGAGAAGTTTTTTGTAGCCTTGTTGCTGAAGAAAAAGGAGAGCCTTGGCGCTTCGCACCCCAGCTTTGCACTGAAGCACAATTTCCTGATCTTGCGGAATCTCTTGCCATCTCTTCGGAATTTCCCCCAAAGGAATGAGGGTTGATCCGGCAATTTTGGAAATCTGATATTCGTGGGGCTCTCGAACATCAACCAAAACAAATGACTTCTTAGAGTCGATTCTCTTTTTCAAATCAGCACAGGTGATTTCAGGGACCTTAGGGGCCTCTTGTATCGGGCCTTCCCGAGCGGGTGCGCCACAAAACTGCTCATAATCGATCAGTCCTGTGATGGTTTTATTGGGACCACAGATCGGGCAAAGCGGATTTTTGCGAAGTTTCATCTCCTTGAACTTCATTTTTAAGGCATCGAAAAGTAGGAGACGACCGATCAAAGGATCTCCAATTCCAAGAATCAGTTTTACCGTTTCAATCGCCTGAAGAACACCAATCACTCCTGGTAGAATCCCGAGTACACCGCCCTCGGCGCAGCTGGGTACGCTGCCTGGCGGTGGCGGTTCGGGGTAGAGGCAACGATAGCAGGGCCCTTTTTCTCCCCAGAATACGGTACACTGGCCCTCGAAGCGGAAGATGGATCCGTACACATTGGGTTTGCCTAAAAGAACACATGCGTCGTTCACGAGGTAGCGGGTAGGAAAGTTATCGGTACCGTCCACCACCACATCGTAGTCTGCGAAAAGTTCGAGTGCGTTGTCGGAACGAAGAGCGATCTCGTGGGTTACTACATCCACGTGGGGATTGAGCTCTGCAATGGTTCTCTTTGCGGATTCAACCTTGGCCTGACCAATGGAAGTCTGACGGTGGATAATTTGCCGCTGTAGGTTTGATTCGTCCACCCGATCGAAATCAACAATTCCCAGTCGACCTACTCCTGCAGCGGCTAGATAGGCGAGAAGAGGAGAGCCAAGGCCACCTGTTCCGATAGCCAAAACTCGGGAAGCCTTGAGCTTGCGCTGACCTTCGACAGTGACCTCAGGCATGATGAGATGGCGGGCATATCGACGCATCTCTGGTGAACTCAGGGTTTGTGCAGACGTGGTTTCGTTGATTCTGGAAATCAAAGACATGTGAAAATCCTAACAGAAATAAGTAGCAGGGTCGAGACGGTGTATGTCATGAGGCCGCCTTGCAGGGGCGGGATTAGCCCAGTTACTGTCCCTTGAAAAACTCGGCTTGGAGGACGAGTTCGTCTTTAAATTTGGGTCTTTTTTCAACCGTATCGAGATGATGAAAGAATTCGTCGGCGGTTTCGAACAGATGGCCCTTTTCGATATAGGAATCGGTGGTGAAGGGGCTGAAACCGCCACGAGGGAAGATCATATAGCGGGCCTTCATATAATCTCGTGCGTGGCCCAGTTCATCCATCATGCCTGTAGAAAGGGGTGGGCGTTCGGGATAGGGATGAATCGCCACAACGGCGTGGACTTTGCCTACGTACCAGTGCAGGTCGCGATGGACTGTGTATGCGTAAATGGACTCCCGATCGCTGGCTGGAACACCTTCAAAATTGGTTCCGATCTCGATCGACTGGGGATCCACGATCACGGCGTACTTGCGAAGACGGTGGATGATCTGGTCAATCTCCTTTCGTTTCTCCGGAGTTCCATAGCTCATCGAGTAGCTGGCATACACAACCCAGGGGTTGGGATGGGTGACAAGTTTGTAGAGCGCTTCGGGCGGTTCGCCCACGGCGATGACATAGTGGGGCACTCCCATGTACCGAGCCCAATCTTCGGAGAGGCTAACCTCCTCATTCATCCAGGAAAGAATGTCGTAGAGGGTGTGGTTACGCTGTTTGAGGGCGATAAGAAAGGGGTCGGCTTCTTGGAGGGTTTCTAGCTTGAGCTTGATGGCCCACTCCGCATCGATGAGAGTAACGATCAGGTCGGGTTTAATAAAATCCCGAAGAACCCGTTGATCCTTGAATTTGCGATTGATTCGGTTCCACTCAACTGTCGCGGGGGCACGAATAATGACGTCCTGATTATTGTTTCTCTGAATCTCGTATCCAATTTTCTCGTACTCTTTCTCGCGGGTCAGTTCAAAAACGTAGTCGGTAGCACCCAGAAGTCGTTCGAGGGGTTTTTTCCCTGCTTTCGTGAAGTCATCAATGGCGTTGTAGACCTTGATTTCGCGGTTATTGCGCTGCCCGAGGGCGACGACCCGCCGCAGGTAGTCGGCATCGTCCATGCCCGCAATCATTCCAGTGACGAGAACACGCATCCAAGGAGTTTATTGGATTTTTTCAGGAAAAGCGATCTTGTTCATGGAATCAGGAATTCAAGGGTGAAGATGAAACAAGGCTTTCTGACCCGCGATTTTCTTAAGGCTTTCTGTCTCATTGTGAGGTATTATTTGGAATGAAGTTAAAAACACTTCTAGCCTTGGTTTTTGTCTCCATCGGCATTCTACTTCTATTGCTTCTTGGCAACTCCCTGATCAATCGAAAAAAAGCCTCCGAACTTGGAAGTGCGGAGGCTCAAAAGTATTACTCGTATCAGTTGGCAGATGAGTTAAGGCAAAGCTCGGACGATTTGACGCGGATGGCCCGGACGTATGCAGTTACGGGAAATGAGAAATATTGGAAGTTCTTCAGCCGTATTCTTGCGATTCGAAATGGTGAAGCGCCCCGACCAAAAGATTATAGCGATATTTATTGGGATCTGGTCACAGGGGATGAGGATGCGGGAAATCTTCAGGTGGGAGACAAAGAATCGCTTGAAGGTCGCATGCTGAAGGCCGGATTCTCAGTGAATGAGTTTGCCCTGTTGAAGGATTCCCAGAATCGAAGTGACTCGCTCGTGAAACTTGAAAATGTTGCAATGCACGCGCTGAAGGGGGAGTTCGACGACGGGACGGGAACGTTTCAGATCAAAAAAAGTGCCGATCAAGCGCTCGCCATTCAGATTCTCCACAGCCAGCAGTACCACGAAGCCAAGGCTCAGATCATGGAGCCGTTGAGGAAATTTACCCGTGCGGTGAGTCAAAGAACTTCGATCCGGGTTGATGATCTCCAAAAGGTGATGAGGTATGACCTTATGCTGAGCCTCGTGCTGGCATCCGTTCTTTTGGGGTTACTCGGTTTGGGGTACTTCTTTATTCTTAGACTCGTTTTGCGTCCCGTTGATTTGCTATCGAAGGCGGTCGAACATTTGGAAAAGGGGGAGTACATCGAAGTGGGCAGTGTCCAGGGTGTTAGGGAGTTAAAGAAACTGATCGATGTTTTTAACCATACAGCGGTCACGCTGCGTCAAAGAGAAAAAGAAAAAGAAGCGGCAATGGTTGATCTGGGGGAAAAAGCAACAGCATTGGAGAAAGAGAAAGGCCGCACCGAAAAACTTCTGCTCAACGTCTTGCCAATCGCCATTGCGGATCGGCTTCAAAAAGGGGAGAAGGTGGAGGCCGAAACCTTTCCCGAAGTCACCGTTTTATTTGCAGATGTGGTCGGCTTTACCAAGTTGGCGGCAGAGCTTGGGCCGCGTTCCGTGGCGAATCTGCTCAACGAACTTTTCGAAATGTTCGATGATTTGGCCGAAAAGTATAAACTGGAGAAAATCAAGACGATAGGGGATTGCTACATGGCGGTAGCGGGGGTTCCGGATCGAAGCCCCACGCATGCCCAGCAGATGGCGGATTTTTCTTTGGATGCCTTGGCGGCCTTGAAGAGTCAGAACAAGCAGATGTCGCGCAATCTGGAAATCAGGATTGGGATGCACAGCGGAACCGTGGCCGCAGGAATCATTGGCAGAAAGAAGTTTGCCTACGACTTGTGGGGGGATGTGGTGAACATCACCAGTCGACTAGAGGGAACCGCCGAGCCCATGAAAATTCATGTAAGTGAAAGTGTTCACGCGCGTTTAGAGGATAGTTATCTCTTTGAGCAGAGGGGAGAAGTTGAATTAAGAAATCGGGGTAAACTGCGAACGTACTATCTCATCGGCAAAAAGGTTGAGAAGAGTTGAGGGAGATGTGCTTTGACAGAGATCTGAGCGCTAAAGACTTTTTGTATTACTCACGCAAAGGTCGCCAAGGAGACGAAATAAAGTGGCTAGGGAGGGAATTGAACCCCCGATTCAGTTCCCGACGTTCGCCGACGTCCACGGAGTTGATTTACAACAAGATAAACAACAGAGAGTTTGGCGAACACCAGTGGCTTGTTGTAAGAATGTTGTAAATGGCATCCCTGCGAAAATCACCCAACTCCCCAAATTGGATCATCTGCTATCGATCCCCAGAAGGAACCCAGCACCAGGTCTCCAGCCATCTCGCCGCAAAACCATCCTTTCGCAACCAAGCCATGCACTTGGCTTTGGAATTGGAATTGGCCGCGAAAAAGAAGTCAGCCCCCCAAATCGATCATATAAATCTGCAAATGCAGTTGCAGAAGCTCTCTGCAAGAGCTTTGGGGATTGTTGGCCAGTCCGCCACGCCTCCCGCCCACTTAACTCTCTTGGGGGAGATGTTTGAGCGGTGGTTAGCTGGGAAAAAGAACACTAGGTCCAAACCCACTTTCTTGCGCTACTCGCAGGTCGTTCGTGAATTTATCGCCTCTGTGGGGGTCAGCTTCCTCAAACTCCCCGTCTCCCATATTCAGCCCCAGCATATTGAAAAGTTCCTTTTAGATTTAGCCAACAGGGGGCAAACCCCCGGGAACCAGAGGACCAAAATCAAAATCCTTAGGTCCTTTTTTGCGCGCGCCATCAGCCTTCACATGATTACCCATAATCCTGCTTCACCTATCGAACTTCCCACTGGGTCTAAAAACACCCGAGAACCCTTTACTGTGGATGAGCTCAAGAAGCTCATGGCGGTAAGCAATGCGAACTGGAGGACCTTAATCTTGCTAGGGGCGTATGCGGGGTTGCGATTGGGGGACGCCGCCAATTTAACCTGGCAAAACATCGACCTAGAGGCCCGGACTATAACTTATTTGCCCCGCAAAAAAGACCACCTTGCCAATATCAAGAAAACCGTGGTCCCCATGCATCCAGAAATATATGAGACCATTCTAAATTTGCCCGTGGGCTCTAAATCACCCCAAGCCAAACTCTTTGAGGGGATATCTAACAAGGGCTGTAGCGGTAGGGGAGGTCTATCGATGGCCTTTACCAAATTAATGGCCAAAGCGGGAATCGACCCCTTGCCCATCAAAGTGAAGGGCCAGAGGATCTTTCAGGCCAAGACGTTTCATTCCCTACGGCATACTTTTGTAACCCTGATGGCAGAAAACAACGTAAGCCAAGAGTTACGGCGCGAACTGGCAGGGCATGACTCTGATGTTCATCGAATTTACACCCACTATTCAACCGACACGTACCGAAAAGCTATTGAATCGATACCAGGCTTAACGCCACACACCGCTAAGAAAACGTAATCCCCAATTCGGGGGGCCTATACAGATTATCTCCTAATAAGATTTGAAATAGCCCTTAGGGGTTAATAAATCAAAAAAACAGAATGCAGAGGTTTACAAAACTTACTTTACGAGGGTTCGATTCCCTCCCAACTATCGGCAGGAATCGCCTCCTGGCTGAAAGGGCAGGGGTAGATTGAAAGCGCAACGGATGTCGCCTCTCTTTCGGCTCTTACCGCATGGCTGATATCAAAAATGTATACCAAGTAGCTGAGGAAATGGGGAATCCCCCGGCCATTTTGAAAAACACTATTTCCAAGCGGTCATAAACGCTTTGCGGACCTTTTACATGATTTTCTAAGCATGCTTACAAGAGGGTGATCGCAAGTCCTAATGATCCAAAAACAGTAGTGTCTAAAATAAAACAATTTGACGCAGGGAGCGATTCGGCCAAGGTCACCCCCTTATGAATGTCAAAGCGTATAAGCCTTCCGATCCGTTGGTGCCTAGCGGGTTATTAGGGGCCGTGAGGTTGGAAATCTTTCAGACCGTCTCAACGAAAACTCCGTAAAAATGAGAATGAATCTAAACATTAGCCCGAAGGGAAAAACATAAATGCTAACCGGACCGTTCCTAGGCGTTATTTATCATTGGCTTGGCGGACTTGCGTCGGCCAGTTTCTATATTCCTTATCGAGGGGTTAGGAGATGGTCTTGGGAAACCTATTGGCTTGTAGGGGGGGTTTTTAGTTGGATTATTGCGCCCGTTACCTTGGCCACCTTACTGGTTCCTGGTCTTTGGGACGTTATAGGAAAATCCACATCCCAGACTTTGGCTTGGACCTATTTCTTTGGTGCACTATGGGGAATAGGGGGTTTGACCTTCGGTTTAACGATGCGGTACTTGGGAATAGCCTTGGGCATGGCCGTGGCGCTCGGATTTTGTGCGGCCTTTGGGACCCTTGTCCCTCCTCTCTTTAATGGGGAATTCGGCCAGATTCTTAGTTCTGGAGCCGGTAGGATGATTCTTGTTGGAGTGGCGACCTGCCTCCTTGGAATTGGAGTCAGTGGAGTTGCCGGAATGTCTAAGGAAAGGGAATTATCTCCTGAGCAAAAAGTAGCTACGGTCAAAGAGTTTCATTTCAGCAAGGGAATGCTGGTGGCCACATTTTCCGGGGTCATGAGCTCTTGTTTTGCTTATGGATTGGCAGCTGGAAAGCCAATTGCCGAACTTGCTGCAGTATCCCTAAAGGAGAATGGGGGTAGTGACCTTTGGCAGAATCTGCCTGTGTTGGTGGTGGTTCTTGCAGGTGGTTTCACAACTAACTTTATTTGGTGTCTCATTCTCAATTTAAGGAATCGCTCGGGGCACGAGTATATAAATCTTGGTTCTAAAGTCGTGGCTGAGGTCAGTGCCTGCGAGGGGGTCTCTCTTTCTTCTGTGGTAGAGGATAAGATCGTAAGGGATGCGAGTATGAATTCCCACGACTTGGTGAAGCAATCTGCAGGCCAACCGGGTGCTACTGCTCTTATCAAAAACTATCTTTTTTCAGCACTGGCAGGGATTACTTGGTACTTTCAATTCTTTTTTTATAGCATGGGTCAAACTCGGATGGGGCAGTATGAATTCAGTAGTTGGACATTGCACATGGCAAGCATCATCATCTTCAGCACTCTATGGGGGGTGATGCTGAAGGAGTGGAGTGGAGCTAGTCGGCGAACGCATGGTCTAGTCGGTTTGGGGTTATTTTTTCTAATTTTGTCTACGGTGATTGTTGGCTACGGAAATCTTTTAAAAGGAATCTCATCCGGCCATTAAGAGCAGTGTGAAAAAACTTTGCCATGGATCTTCTCTTCCCAGCTCTTCTTTTCCAGTGCATCAAACGCCTAGGGAAAGGGCGCTGTTTCGCATCGGATAATACATCTGATGATCAAGACTAACGCCTACACAGAGATTGGGGTAGATCCAGTTCATGCCGTGGAACTGGCTCTCCAAGTGCCAATTTCGATCCACTGCTGGCAGGCGGACGATGTGGCGGGATTGGAATCGGTGGGTGCGGCGGCCGACAGCGGGGGAATTAAGTCCACGGGAAATTATCCCGGTAAGGCCCGCAACGGGGATGAGATGCGGATGGATTTTGAAAAGGTGCTTTCCCTAGTGCCTGGCGTTCATCGGGTTAATATTCATGCCTTCTATGCGGAGCCCGGGAAGAACAGGGTGGATCGGGACGGTATGGAACTCTCCCATTTTCAGAACTGGATGGACTGGGCCAAGGTGCAGAAGATACCGCTGGATTTTAACCCCACCTATTTTGCTCATCCCAAGGCGGCCGATGGCTTTACGCTTTCCAGTGCCGATGAGGGAGTCCGTAAATTCTGGGTGAAGCACGGTATCGCCAGTCGGAAGATCGCAGCGGCGATGGGCAAAGCGCAGGGCGGGGTTTGCGTCAACAACCACTGGGTGCCAGATGGGTTGAAGGATTTGCCAGGGGACCGCTGGTCGCCCCGAGCACGACTAGCCAAATCTTATGACGAGATCTTTGCGGCGGCGGTGGTAGACGAAAAGATGTGTCTGGATGCGGTGGAGCCAAAGCTGTTCGGGATCGGTAGTGAGGAGTATGTGGTGGGCTCGATGGAGTTTTATAGTTCCTATGCTTTGAGTCGGAAGAAACTGCTCTGTTTGGATATGGGACATTTTCATCCGACCGAGGGGATCGCGGATAAGATTTCTGCTTTGCTGGCCTTCCATGAACAGTTACTCATTCACACCAGCCGACCTGTCCGATGGGATTCGGATCATGTGGTGTTGTTTGATGATGCGACCCGTGCGGTATTTCACGAGGTGGGTGCGGGTCATGCGTGGAATCGGGTCAAAGTGGCGCTGGATTATTTCGACGCGAGTATCAATCGGATCGCGGCTTACGTGATCGGGATCCGTGCCACGCGAAAGGCGATTCTCGCCGCTATGCTCACGCCTCATGATGAATTGGCCCGGTTGCAGAAAGAGGGCAGGGGGGCACAACGGCTTGCTCTCATGGAGAGACTGAAGGTGATGCCGTTTGGGGAGGCGTGGGATTCCTGTTGTCAGCAGGCAGAGGTTCCTGGGGAAGGTGATTGGATTCAGGAAGTGGAGACGTACGAAAAAAAGATTCTAACGAAGCGGATCTGAATTTTTAGATATTGGGAGCGTGGCCTGTGCTTTCCCGGACAATCAATTTCGAAGGAAGGGTCTTTTCCATGGGGCCTCCCTTGGTCTTTCCCGAAATCCGATCCGAAAGCATCTCGACGGACTGCAGTCCGATTTCCGAGAGGGGCGGGGCGATTGTCGTCAGACTCGGGCAGGTGTAGTCACTCATTAAAATATTATCGACGCCAATGATAGAAATGTCTTTAGGAACACGGATGCCCGATTCCCAGGCTCCCCGCAAGCAGGCGATGGCGCAAAGATCATTTAGGCCGATCACGGCGGTAGGGCTACGTCCTGAAGTTTTCATCAAGCGATTGAAGGCTTCTTTCGCTCCGGCAAGGCTTTGGTCGGAAGTTTCGATGGTCAGATCCCTTGCGGCGAATCCAAGCTGGGTGGCCACAGTGAAGAAAACCTCCTGTCGTTTATCCACTTGATTTTGTGGGAGAGTCCGAATGAATCCGACGCGGGAGTGACCGAGCTCTTTAAGGTGAAGAAGGGCTTGTTTGAGTCCGGCCTCAAAATCTGTACCAATCGAGTCTACGGGGAGGGGAGGTGCTACGCGCGGGCCCACCACAACAATGGGAACACCATATTTTATTTTTTCTTCTAGATTCTTTCTTTGGGCGACCGGATTAATCAAGCAGGCGATGATTCCGTCCACCTGGCGATCGAGAAGATTATCCAAACAACGACTCTCCCGGTCCAGGTTAAAGCGGCTGTGCTCAATGATCAGGTCACAGCCCTTCTTTTCTGCGGCTAGTTCGAGATGGTAGGCAAAATGGCTAAAGAAGGGGTTGTTCAAGTCTGTGATTATCAGTCCGAGCGTGTTGTATCGACCTCTTCGCACGGCCAAGGCGATCCGGTTAGGGCGGTATCCGAGTCTTTCAGCCGCTTCTTTGACTTTTTTCTTGGTGACCTCGGAAGCCCAGCAGTTGGGGCGTTGGTTGAGAATCATGGAAGCGGTATTTGTAGCTACGCCAGAGGCTTTGGCGACGTCAACCAAGCGGGGGCGTTGATTGGGGTGAGTATTTTTTGGGCTGTCTGGGGACTCATTTTTAGAAGTTTGGCGTCTATCCATAAGATCATAATATGTAGCAGGATCGCTAAAAAGCGAGAATCCAATACAAATGTAATTCGCTGAAGAAATAATTCGACTAAAGATAACTTCCCCTTGACTTACGAAAATTACATGCTTTGTTAACATCTATATGAAACAATTCATTAGCAGCACTAAAATCCTCCACCCTATTTCGCTTGTTGTGACCTTGATTGCACTGGGAAGTACTATGCTACGAGCGGCTGATTACACTTGGACTAACGGCATAACCGCGAATTGGACAACCACAAACGGATGGTCTCCCATTGCTCCAGCTAATGGACCCACGTCATCTGACAACGTCGTGGGCACCTCTGGCAACAATCTGCAGTTGAACTTTACAACACACAATATCAACAACTTCACGGCGACTACGCCGACAGCAGCCAGTTGGGCTTTGCAGACAGGGCAAACTGCGCCCACCACGCTGAATGTGGCGGGAACGTTCACAATGGACAGCGCTAAAAGCGTTTTTGTTATGAGAAACTCGGGAGCAACTACCGCAACGCTCACTTTGAATGCGGCCAACATTTCCGTGGTCAACACCACCGGAACTTTTTTCCTCGGCAACACGAGTGAGGCCACTTCACTGCATGCCGTCAGTGTCAGTGGTGCGACCACGGTCAACGCCGGGGCCAAGCTGTACATGAACGTGACCAACTCGGCCAACTTGGGAGCTTTGACTGCCAATGGGCAGGTGGCATTGGTCACCACGACCAACAACGATATTTCCAGAACCGTGACGGTGGCCTCGCTGGCTGGTTCGGGAATCGTGAACGGCAACGTCAGTTCGGGGCTCAACAGCTCAGCGAACCTCATCATCAACGGTTCCGCGAGCAACACGTTTTCCGGGATCATTGGGAACGGGCTCAACAACAGTGTCGTCAGCCTGACCAAGAGCGGGGCCGGGGTCCAGCGGCTCACGGGAATCAATACCTACACCGGCGCAACGACGGTATCCTCTGGAACGCTTTTGGTCGATACGGGTGCAAGTGTTGCGGCTAGTACGAGCATCGTGAATGGTGGTTTGCTCAAGGTGAATGGTATTTCGGGTGGCGTGACAGTGAATAGCGGAGGTAGCTTGGGTGGATCGGGAACAGTAGGTGCGGTAACATTAGCAAATGGTTCATTCCTAAAGCCTGGTAATAGTCCTGGACTCTTAACGGCCTCGTCGGCCACTTGGGCGGCAGGCTCTACCTACCAGTGGGAGATCGACAATGCGACGGGCGTAGCTGGAACGAACTGGGATCTGTTCTCTGTGACGGGGGCATTGAATATGAGCGATCTGACTTCCAGTTCGAAAATGAATCTGGTTTTGGAAAGTCTTTCGCTTGCTAATTATAGCACAACGGCACCCTTTTCGTGGGTTATCGCCAAGGCGGGAAGCTTCACTGGTATTAGTGCTGGGGTCCAAGACTTAACCAGCTTGTTTAATATAAACTCAGCCGCTTTTAATGGTGGGTCAGTAGCAAATCTGCCGAATGGTGGATTCCAAGTAGTCACGGGAACAGAAGGCAGTCTGCGTACCCTTAACTTGGTGGCCATCCCCGAGCCGTCAACCCACACGCTGCTCTTGCTTGCATTTACAGGACTTGGTGTTCATGTGATGTCTCGCCATCGCCGCAGCTAACGTCCCATCCGGTGAAGTTGAGTCTGGATCGCTTGGGCGCGAAAGCTGGACTCGTACCTGGAATAGCCCCGGTAGGGGGATGGGCGGGTTTTACTTTGGTGGAGCTTTTGGTGGTCGTGGCCGTGATCGGAATTCTGGCCGCACTGGTCACGACCCCGATCAATCGCATATTGGAATCAAGTATGCGAAGCAAGTCCCAGTCTAACCTGAAACAACTGCACAACTACGTGATGTGCTATGTAGCGGACAACAACGGGGACTTGCCTCCATCTTGGAATCAAACCCAACATTGGTTGACCGAGTTTCAAAATGCTGGCTACCTGCCCAAGCTTCCTTCCGGAAACACCAAGGGTCTATGGCTTAAAGCCGATGTGTTGGTCTGCCCGGCCATGCGCAAGCGCGACGGGAAAGCCAACGTGTTATCGGATGCGTCTTACGCCATGAACTCAAACATCGGCCGTCCCGCAGCCACGGTGCCAAATCCGAATATAAACCTGTGGAAGATCACGCAAGCGACCGAGCCCTCCAAAACTTATCTGTTGCTCGACGGGGTGTACAAAGGCGAGTTGTGGTCGTCGGTGCACTACCATGGCAATACGACAATCCGCCCGCCCTATAAAAACAACCCGGCCTTGAATGACGGAGAATTTGATATCTTGTACCTCGACGGACATGTTCAGAGTCACAAGACCAATGACCTGCCGCCGTTGATCTGGCAATCCGCGCAGGACCATCCGGGCAACATCGCTTGGCGGGGAGGAAAACCTTGGTAGGTGTCCGAGAGGTTGAACAAAAAATTGAAACCGTCCATTGCCAGTAATCGCTCACCTTGGTTAACCGTTTCGCTCGCGTTCGCCTCGATCTTTATCCTGGGCATCCCGGTTTCAAACGGGGAACTCGTGCACCGTTACTTTTTTTCGGAACAATCAACGAGTGATTTGGTTGGGAAAGAGGACGGACAAAGCCCATCCATAGCTGAATTCGACGCGATAAAGTTTTCCGAGGAGGTCCCTAAAAAAGCGACCGGCGTCTCGCTCGATTTGTCGCAAGTCGGGAAAGACAGATTATCGGGGGTCACACTTAGAGGCTCTGTTCTGAGTGCGAAAAAAGGGGCTTATGCCTTGTGGATTAGACCCGCTCAGGAGGTGGCGGACGAAATAAATCACTACATTATTGGCTCTGTCCCGCTGTTGGACGGGATCACGCTGGTGATCAGGAGTCGCTCAGGGGTCATAGTACATGCCAAGGGTAGCAGCATCGGCCCTGCATCTCTAGCTCCTGCAAACACATGGCATCATATCGCAGTCGTTTGGGATGCGACCAACGATTCGGCAGTGGGGCCTCGCGCCGAGCTTTATGTCGACGGGGATTTAGTCGGCACTGTTGCGCTTAAGGGGATGGTTGCAGCGCAAAGAGTGATCTGTGGCGCTTATATTTTGAAATACGAATTCGGCAGTTCGGGACAATCCTATTCGGCCAACCAGTACCGAGGACTTATCTACGACCTGCAAATCTATGGTGATTCACTGATGGCTGGTCAGGTCAAGCAGCTCTACGAAAACCCGGGCATGGCCTTTGGTGAGATCTCGGAAAAACTTCGAAAAATACCCAGCCCGAATCCGAGCAGTAAACATGTCTTATGAGTTTCACATGCTGTTTCCGCGGTGCTCATCTCCGGGGGATTTGCTGCACTGTGGACCTCAGGGCTTCCATGTTGCCGACGTGGCCCATGCCATCGCCTGGCGGGGGGCACCACAGCAATAGGGGTGGGTTTTGGAAATGATGAAGAACTGATCTGAACCACGCATGGATCCCACCTTCTAAAATGAAACCGCTTTTTCTTCTGCTCATGCCCGTTGCACTGGTGCTTGCCGCGGTGCATGCCAGTGCCGCCGAAGTGCGCCCGCCCAATATCATCATCATTCTGGCCGATGACCTCGGGCGTCACGACCTGGGGTGTTACGGGAGCAAGGATGTCCGAAGCCCGAATATTGACCGACTGGCGAAGGAGGGCGTCCTTTGCACGGCTGCCTACACGACCGCGCCACAGTGCACGCCGTCCCGGGCGGGGTTGCTTTCCGGAATCCACCAATCCCGGTTCGGGGTGGAGACCGTGATCGGATCCCAGTTTGAAAAGTTTGCGGAGAAGGAGCGATGGGGGATGCCGCACGAGATAAAGCTTTTCCCGGACTATCTCAAACCCCATGGCTACATCACGGCCTGCGTGGGCAAATGGCACCTCGGATATTCCGACGATCACAATCCGATTAATCACGGGTTCGACCGTTTTGTCGGCTTCCTCCACGGTGGGAGCTACTTTCTGAAGGGGACCTCCGGGATTCCCATCCTCAATGGCACCGAGCGTGTAGTGTTCGACAAGCCCGCGTATCTGACCGACTACCTTACGGATCAGGCCATCGATTTCATCGGTGCCAACAAGGACCGGCCGTTCTTTCTCTACCTGGCCCAGTTCGCGCCCCATGTCCCCCTGCAGGTGACCCAGAAATACCTCGACCGGTTTTCCGATGTGAGTAACCCGAACCGCCGTGCTTTCCTGGCCATGATGTCCGCGCTGGACGACGGGGTGGGGAGGATCATGGATTTCCTGAAAGAGAATCAGCTTGATGAAAATACGTTAATTTTTTTCACCAGCGACAACGGCGGTCCCACCGGCGACAACCCGGATAAGGGGGAGAACACGTCGCGGAACGATCCCTTCACAGGGGTGAAGGGCGATCTGCTCGAGGGGGGGATCCGGGTTCCCTACATCGTGCGGTGGGCAGGGCACCTGTCGGCCGGAACGGTTTACGAGGGGCCGGTTTCCACGCTCGATTTTCTGCCTACTTCGATTGCGGCCGGCGGCGAAACCCCGCCCGCTCAATTGGAGGGAATGAATATTCTGCCATATCTTGATAGTAGGAAGCCGCCGCTTGCGGACCGGATGCTCTTCTGGCGGTTTGGAATCGAGATGGCCGTGCGCAGCGGTGACTACAAGCTGTTCCGCCCGTATCCCGGGGTGAGTGAATTTTCCAATATCAAGGAAAACCTTACGGAAGATCTTGCGAAGGGGCTGGAGTCGAAAAATCCCGAAAAATTCCGTGAGCTAGACCGGGCGTTGACCGATTGGGGAAACCGGCTGGCCGTTCCGATCTGGAAGAATTTTTTTCCCGATGTCGTGCTGCGCTTGCTGGAGCGGCACAAATACATGGGATACGAAGCCTACCTTCCCGGGGCCACCTCGCTTGAGACGAACAAGCGGAAGTGGGAAGTCACAAAAAAGCTCTACAAAGAAAGCCTCGGGGTCGACCTTGATTCACCCACAGTTCTTACGAAGGAAGCTTCTCCATGAGTCTGCCTCAATCCCTCATAATATAGTCCGGATCCAGCTTCAGACCCCAGACGGAATACCAGTTTTTCAGAAGGCTGCGTCCTTCCCTGAGCTTGTGAAGGAAGGCGCCGTCGGAAGCCAGGTTGCGCATTTCGCCGGGATCCTCGTTTAGATCGAACAGTGCCTCCCTCACCAATTGATCACCCGATGACTCCTTTGACGCGCCCGATTGCGTAGCTTCCGGACGGCCCACCGTGTATTTCCAATTTCCAAAGCGAACAAGCCGCGAGCTGTTGTTCTCCACGACCAGATCCCGCCGCCAATCCTGAACCGGCCAGCCCTCTGCCAGCGGGCGCACGCTGAGTCCCCTCTTCGCGGCGGGGGCGGGGATGTTTGCAAAATCGCAGAGCGTGGGAATCAAATCTAGGCCGTTGGAGACGAGGTTTTGCGTGTTCACACAGCCGGGTTTTGTGACACCCTTCCATTTTACAAGGAACGGGATGCGGATGGATTCCTCATACAGAAACCCTTTGGTGGCCGCACGGTGGGCGCCGGCTTGTTCGCCATGATCGCTGGTGAAGACCACCAAAGTGTTTTCTTCCAGTCCCGCTTCTTTCAGGGCATCCAAAATCCGTCCGATCTGCGCATCCACCCGCTCGGTCAGGCGGTCATACACCCACCGGTAGATCCGCCATTGCCTGTCGTTGTAATTTTTCCGGGTCCATGCGAGATAGTCACCGCGGTGCGCAGACATGTAGGCAGTCAATTCCTTTTCCGGGACCGGATAGTTCGGTGGAAGAGGCGGGCAGACCTTTTCATGAAATTCCTGTTCTGAAAGCCCCGGAGGAAATTTCATGGCCTCATCCACTTCTGCCAGCGCAAGCGGCGCCGACTGGTCCACGGTGTTCGTCGAGATCTTCGACGCCCTCATGAAATCGCGCAGAGGAAGATGGCAGATGTCGTGGGGATTGATGAGCGAGGCCACCAGGAGAAAGGGTTTGTCATGCGGATTTTTAAGGAACGCCTCGCAGGCTCCCACGGCAGGCTCACGGCCTTCGTTGTCCCCGGGTGCCAGCCGTTCCTCGAATCCGTAGGCTGTCACATTGTCGAGCGCTTCTGGTTGGCCGGGCAGATGCACTTTGCCGGCATAGGCCGTGTGGTATCCGGCGTCGCGAAAAATCGTGCCCATGGCCTGGTCAAGAATGTCCTTGGAGACAGGATTCCGCATATCCTTGTTGTCCTCCATGCCGATCTCAGAGGGCATCCGTCCGGTGAACAGGCTGAAGCGCGATGGAATGCAGACGGGATTGGCGCAATAGGCTTTTTCAAAGCGTGCCCCATCGGCTGCGAGGCGGTCCAGATTCGGGGTTTTCACCCAAGGATTTCCCGTGCAGCTCATCATCACCGCCTGTTGTTGATCGGTGATGATTAGAAGAACGTTCGGCCTATTTTTCTTCGTGGTTGCCCCGGCTGCCGACGAAAGAAATAAAGCAAAAAACATTGCCGCAGTGGCGCGACAATTCCAGTGCATGATGACATTCATCGGAGTTCCGGTGCCGTGTCGGAATGGGGCTTTGGCGATATAGAAAATACATTCCGGATGGCGTCGAGGTAGCCGAATCCGAATTGCCGCGTCGGCATCACATAATGGCCCTCGCCGAATTCATTCCAGTTGTCCACCAGAAGCATCCGGCCTTCGAGGGACGAAGCTGGTCGCTTGTCCAATTCCGCCTTGGCATCCATGCAAAGCTTTTGGAAATCCTGTGGGTCCAGCCGCCAGCACGAGGATTTTGGAAATTTCGGATTCCACGGTCGGGAATCCCACCCCATCGAAACCGTCAGGATGCCCGGGAGCGAGGCGTTTTTCTCCTGTTCCTTCCAGCACATCTGCTGCGCCCGGATAATTTCCGCCGGCATGGCGGGGCGCGGGAGCTTCCCAGCGAATGTGGGCCAGTGGTAGGACGAGACAAAGTCCATGCCGATGCCCTTAAGGTCTTTGAGCGGATTGGCCGGCGACTCATGATATTCGCCGATGACGGTGAGGCCCTTAAAGCCTTCGCGGATGCACCTGTCCCGCATCTTTCCGATGGCTGCGCGGGTCTGCTCGACGCCCCCCAATTCCTTGATGAGAATTTCCGGGCGGTAAATGAAAAGTACCGGCTTGCCATCAAGAACCAGGTAGTTTTTTCGGTGGAAATAATTCTCCAGCCAATAGGGGAGGACGTTTTCCAGTAAATCCTTTTCCGATGCGATCCCGCAGGCCTGCTTGCTGCCGTTCTCCCAAAGCAGTGCGAATTGGAATCGGTCTCCATATTGGCTTTTGAACAGCCCTTCGTGCAGCCAGTGTTCCAGCCAGGGTTTGACAGGTTTGTCGAGGTTGCCCTTTTCGCGATACCAACATGGCACGAAGAAGGAAATGCCGTGGTCCAGTGCCCATTTGATTTCCCAATCCGTCACGCCGGGATCGCCCTCGTGATACCAACCAAGGAGCGGTTGCCTCTCCGGGAATGGCATGATCTGGTCCCACTCCTTGCCATTGCGACAGCCGGGTTTCCAAAGCGGACACATCCACGCTCCGACGAGATACCGACCTGTTTCCGCGGGTTCTGGAGCCGGTGCGGATTTGCTCTCCGAGGAGAGCGTTCGGACGGCTTCGGCACCTCCAGATGCCGCGGGAATTACCGGACGTTTTTGCGCGTCGGGATACATCAGCTTCCAGGTGTTCGCCGGATACATGTCGCCTAGAAACAGAGGCTGTGGCAGCCAGACGCGGTAAAGATTTTTTTCGCTCCAGTCGTTGCCGGCGGAAACAAAATCGCACATCGCCAGCCTGATCTGCCGATGGTTGAAGAAGTGGCTCGGGCGCACCTCGAACGGTACCTCAAAGGCCATCCAGACATCGTCAGGCTTAGAGGTGCAGTGTTTGAGGTCTACACGGCCGTCGTCGTCCACCTGCAACCGTACCGCGATGTTCTGCGGCGCGGACAAGCGGCTGTCCAGAGCAAGCACGATCGGTCCGCGCTTGACCGCGAACTCCGGAGCGCCGCTGGGAGCTGGCACGGCCCGTCCCCGCAGGTCAAGATTCAGGACAACCTTGTCGCCCGGCGACCATTCGCGGTCGAGCTTCGCATACGTTCCGGGCTGGCATGGCACCGGTTTCCCGTTCACGGTGAGCTTGGTCGATGTACTCCACGCGGGAATTCTCAAACGCAACACAAAGTGGCTTTTGCGGGAGGGAGTGACGGTGATTGCGATTTGATCGGTGATCGGGTATTCGGTCTCCTGAATTATTTTCACGTCCGTGCCGTCGGCAAGTTTTGCTGTGGCCGTTCCAGGCGCGTAAAGATTCACTACCGGGCCGTCCTTGTCCATCATCTGCGCCCAACGTGGGGTCAGCAGCAATCCACGCGGACCGTTGGCGACGCAACAACTGAGCTGGACATCGCTGTGCTGGTGCGGACTGGGCACCCGCTGTCCTGCCAGCGGACACCAATACGACCACCAGTCGCCACCGGGAGTCATGGCTCCCAGAAGCGCGTTGTAGAGTGACACCTCCAGTTCGTCCGCCCACGCTGGATCGCCGGTCAGCCGCAGGAGCTGGGAGCACAGCTTCATCCAGGTGACGGTGACGCATGTTTCCATCGGCTGCTCCAAAATCCCGGTTTGCGTCCGGGTTCCGTCGGCCCAAAGTTCTTGGTTAGAGGCGGAGCCCGTGATCATCAGTTCATTCTTCCGGATGCTTTGGGCGAACGCGACGACAGCATCGAGGTATCTGCGATTGCCCGTTACGCGGTATATTTCGCAGAGCCCTTCGAAGCAGGACATCATCTCGTAGGCTTTTGGAGCGCCGATTTTCCGCGGACTAACACCCGCCAGAGCGTCGTCGATCAGGCGCAGACCTCCGGGCGCAAATTTGTTAGGGACTTTCCATTTGGCGACGAGGTCTTCTGCAAAATCGAGATACCGTTTCTCGCCAGTCCGCTGGTAGAGCAGGACGGTCGGCTCCAGAATCGAACTCGGGGCGAGGCCCTTCAGGACATCGATTCCGGTTTCCGTGAGATTGACTTTGTCGACGGGAGCCTCGCCGATCAGATGGTCCATTTCCCGACATGCTGCCTCGAGAGCGGTTTTGTTGCCGGTGAGATCGTAATCGGCAATCAAACCCAGTAGGACATACTTGCGCCCCCAGACATCCCAGATGCCCAGATGATGGTCGGCGTCGTAGGTGCCGATGTATCCGTCCGGAGTTTGAGTCTTGATCAAAGCCTCCACCGCCTTGTCTAGTTTGGCTCTGTTCTCCGGCGTCGGTTGGTAGGCATAGCCCAGTGCAGCAGAGGTAAACCATTTGCCCCAATATTCGCAGCGCCAGCCCCCGCTGTCCTTCTCAATGCGTTCCCTGAACGGCGTTATTAGCTTTTCGAGGTCCTGCGACATCACGCGCTGTGACAGACACAAATCCAACTTATTGCCGACCCAGCCTTGGAGCTGAACCGTGCCGGTTGGCGCGGGGGTCAATGCGTCACCTACCGGGTCAGCCTGGACGGATACCGCAAGAACGGCAGAGATACAGGAGAACAGGCGGAGGATGTTTTTTTTCTTCATTAAGCGAGGGGCTCCACCAGACTCTGTTTCTCTTTTTTCAGGCTTATTGTTGTCCCAGCGAGTGTCCGCTACAATAGGCCGATTACAAACGGGTAACATGGGGCGGGGAAATCGAAGAAAAAGCTCACGGAAGCCAAATTTATATGAATTGTTTCATAGTCAGGTCAATCAGAAAAATGCCTACCGTTTGAAGGAACGCTTCAAATAATCCGTTCTCGGTCGGTCAAATGCAGCCCAACAGCGCCGGGCACTCGATAATTTACCGCTCGAGGATGAACCCCAAGATCCAGCGCAATTTTAAAGTGTTTAGCCCCTATTCCTTCATCGCCCGCATCACCCAGCACATCCCGGACAAAAGCTTCCAGCTCGTGCGCTATTACGGATGGTATTCCAATAAGATGTGCGGCCAGTGGCTCAAGCAGGCGGATGCCGGACCCGTGGAGGTGCCCGAAGGCGAGGTCATAGACGTCTCCGCATACAAGCCCCGCCCGATCCCCTCCAAGAAATGTCGCGAACTCATCCAGGAATCTGGGAAGCCGACCCGCTCCTGTGCCGTCACTGCCACAAGGAGATAAGAATCCTGGCCCCTATTAACGAGGCTCCGGTCATCAAACGCATCCTGCGCCATCTCGGATTGTGGGAGGCTGGCGTGCGGGTCGACACCGCCCGCGACCCGCCCCGTCGGGCCGGTCATTGAACCCGGGCTCGATGACCCATTCCCCGACTACGTCCACGAACCGGTATTTGCGGAAAACTGGCAACCTGAGGAGCGGAAAGTTGCGCACTGGGGACTCGTATTTCCCGCCCGCCCTCCCGCCGAACCCAGCATTTTGAGGTGTGGGCACGCCCGCACCTTGAAACAATGGCGGATTGACTCTTCAATCCAAACTTGCATCTTTCGGTAATGGAAACAGTTGCTTCCTATCTCAAACATCGGCCCAACGCTTCGGAGTGCGTAAAAGCAATTCCCTATCAGCTAGCCACGGCGGAAGCGAATCCCGTTAGCTGGCCAGCCCTGCTTCCCGAGGTTCGCCCACCCCTAGTTGTCGGAAATGATCACAATCACGTTGGGACGGTCGCTCCTCTACTGCTCGGTGGCCAGCAGGGGGGGCAGCATGCGAGGCTCGGCCCGGCCATAAAACAGAAACCGACCACCGTCCAAAACAGGTGCGATCTAGGCATAACAATCATCCTCGGTTCAAAAACGGTCGGTCTCTCAACGCCGCTTCATGCACGGTACAGCGAAGCATCGACACGGCGATAGAACCCCATGCGACACCACTTGGCACTTTGCGATAGGTTCTGCCGATCCGGCAGGCCTTCTGCCATCATGGGTTCGGCGTCAATCGAGATGGATTCACTCTGGGATCGACTGAAACTATGAACGGGCACACTTGCATTTTGCTCCGACGAGCCCCCACGGCCGGCTTGCTTGTCGCTGCACTGGTGATGGCCATGGCGTTGATCGTAACGCCCGCCGGCGTGCGAGCGGCCCCCCCTGTGAGGGAGGCTCCAGCCGCTCCGCTGATCGACCTCGATATCGCCGTCGCGCCGGTGTGGGAGGGCAAGACGATGCATCACGAGACTGTGTTGTTTCTGCAGTCGGACAACGCCCCCGAGGCCTCGCTCCTCTACGCCCCGGTGCGGATTACGTCGGTCATGAGCCCCGACTGGCAGACCACGTATGAGGAGGGGCGCGACTACACCGTCGACGGCCGGGTTCTCCGGCTGACGAAGGAGACCCGCATTCCTTTCGTGACCCGGGAGCAGATGTATCCCGCGGAAAATGGCAGCGCGGGTGTCACGGGGCGCGTGGGTGGCGGCCTCCTTGTGATGGGCATCCCCGGCGGCAAAAAGTTTTGCCAGATGCAGGTGGCGGTGACCTACGATCACGACGAGAAAGGGTTCGGCACTTATCAGCCGCCTACCTTTGCGGCGACTACGCTCCCCCGAACGATCACGGCGCTCCGCGAGAAGAAACCACTCACGATCGTGGTCTATGGCGATAGCATCGCGAACGGGGCCGAGACGAGCGGATTCTGGAAGGTGCCTCCGTTCATGCCCTCGTGGGGCGAGTTGGTGCGGCGCACGCTGGGCAAGCAATACGGTGCCACAATCGAATATTTCAATAAGTCCTTGGGGGGCAAGGCATCGGATTGGGGGCGGGAACAGGCTGAAAGTCGTGTGGGCTCCAATTACCCCGACCTCGTTATCATTGCCTTCGGCATGGGCGACGCCCATAGCTCCAATATGGTTCCCAACAAGACATACAAGGCGAATATCCAGGGGATCATCGACACGGTGCGCAAGCGAAAAGCCGAATGCGAATTCATCGTCGTCGGAACCATGCTCGCCAACCCCGAGTCGTCGGGGTTCAGCGGCAATCAGGCCGGGTATCTCGTGCCCCTCGCGGAGTTGGTGGCCGAGAACAAGGGGGTCGCATTGGCAGACGTGACCTCGGCCCACGCCTTCATGCTGACGCGGAAAAAGTTTTGGGACATGAGCGGCAACGGCGTGAACCACCCGTCCGACTTCCTGGCCCGCGTCTACGCCCAGGTGCTCCTCAAGCTGCTTGTCGAGTGACGCCACCGTGCATTCGGCGGCCGGGAGGCTTGATCAGATACAGTATTTCTTTAAGACTGCATCCATGAAAAGTCTCGTGATTGTAAAAGGATAGGTCGGCCAAATGCTGCACGAACTTTCGAACGCCCGTCATCGGCTTTCGAGGGCAGACGCTCTTTGGAACGCATGATTTGCCGACGTATGGCGGCGAATGTGCTTTTCAACAGTGGTGCGGCGGGTTCGGTGCAGACCACCATGGAGTTCTTCTCATCAATAACGGAACCTATGGTGGGGATTGTCTCGGCAACTCGATCCGCCTGACCCTCCAGAGATCGCCTGCCTACAGTGCTCATGCTTGGGAAGATTTGCGCTACATCCCGACCGACCGCTTTGTCCCTCGTATGGACCAAGGTGAGCGGATATTCCAGTTTTGGGTGATTCCCGGCGACCGGGAGAGCCTGCTTTTGTCAGCAGACCGATTGGCGCTCGAGCGCAATCAGCTCCCGTATTCTCTGCAAGCGTCCCCGTCCGGCAACGGTGTTCTCCCTCTACCCTCTTTGGTATTGGACAACTCGAAGGTGCTTCTCAGCTCCCTGCGACGCGTCCCCGCCGACAACGGCTGGATCTTCCGGCTCTTCAATCCCACGGGACAAACTCAGTCGGCAGTCGTCTCTTGCCTCAACCACAAGGTTGGGAGCTTTGCTCTCGCCGCTTATGCATACGAGAATGGGAGCCTTTGCGATGAAGCTCAGAAAGCCATACTTAAAAATTCGGCAAAGAGGCTATTCGATCGCCCTTAACCACGTTCAATAGGCCGTCAACACCATGGTCGACGCCATAGTCTACCATGGTCAATTTGCTGTCAGACCATGTTCAATGGCGAAACAACACCACAGTCAATCCATGTCAAACCACGGTCAATCCACAAACAACGCTAAACAATCCATAAACTTAAAAAAACAACGCAAAACAACGCCA
>Ga0209088_10000524_pt1 | contig 26896 bp, 25 predicted proteins | sample S_140625_EF_Meta_FD_187324 | JGI IMG/M metagenome (GOLD analysis project Ga0209088, IMG submission 187324) | Freshwater microbial communities from Lake Simoncouche, Canada to study carbon cycling - S_140625_EF_MetaG (SPAdes) (version 2) | ecosystem: Environmental > Aquatic > Freshwater > Lake ... | reverse complement strand
TTCAGAGAGCTGCCTATCCTACCTCCGAAACATCTAGAAATTCAGCGGTTGCAACACAAAATTTCCGCGACCTTGACGTTAAAATGTGGATTTTTAATTAATTATTAAACAGTATTGAACTATGAGAATTCTTAATAATATTCTATTACTTCTGGTTGTACTTCTATCTGCCTGTCACAAGGAATATAATCCTACGAGTGATTTATTTGAAATTGTGGGCGATGTTGCCCAGGTATCTGCATTGACCTCTCCGGTTTCCACTGCCGATGCAAATAGCACCGTGAATCTTACCATCAAAGCACATGCTTTAAATACGGACATTAAAGAGTTTAAGTTTTACCAAAGAATTGGTACATCAGGCACTTATAATTTCGTAAGGAGTGTTCCATTTGTTGCTAATTTCTCCGCAGCGGAAAGAGTACATGTTATCACTGTTCCTTACACAGTTCCGAACGAAAAGGGAAAATCCTTTAGTTTGCAAGTGGAGGCTGTTACGGCAAACAATCTGGTGTCCTTAAGAAGAACCTTAAGTCCGACGAATATTTCCATCAAATAAACAGGAAATATTCATGCATAAGAAGCCCGGTTAATGCAGATTAACCGGGCTTTTTATTTTAATTAAACTATTTAACATTCAATATTTTATGAATTTGAGGAGCCAGTGTATCTCCCCAAACTACGTATCCTTCCTCATTGTAATGCAGGTTATCTTTACCGAAATATTTACCAATAGGCTGACTTGATTCATCAAGGAAAGCATTTTTCACTGAAACAGTGTGCAAAAATGGTTGAGAGGCTGAATATTCACGTATAAGCATATTTGTTTCCTCAATTTTATCCCAAACCTTCCATCTTCTTGGAGAAGGAGAAATTTCAATCCAAATAATGGGTATTGCTGGAAATTTTTTCCGAAGCGTGTGGATAATTTGCTTATAAGTTTCAAGAATCTGAACAGGAGATTTATCATTATTTGAAACGGTCAAATCATTACTTCCTGTATATAAGACTACTGCTTTCAGGTTATGTTGAAAGGCAATACGTTCCATATAATAGGCCATTTCAGGTATATTACTCCCACCATAACCTCTATGAATAACCGGCAAGGGAGCTAAATCAGCAGCCACATTTTTCCAAAGCCTTACAAAACTGCTACCTGAGACGAGTACCGAATTTTCCGGATAGCTTACAGTATTGTTCAGACTATCAAAAACAAGGATTTCATTTTCAAATCTCTTTATTCCCGCTTTACCCGTCGATTTATTAGGTTTCAACTGAGTAAATAACCAATGAACTATTTCATCCAGGGCAGCACTTTGCTTTTCCTTTTTACTGTCCAGGGTATGTCCTGTTCTAGGAAAAGGTAAATACCCTGTTGGCAAACCTAGTTTAAGTGCTTTTTCAAAAATGGGAAGGCTTCCGTATTTGAAACCATGCCACGAATAGGAAGAATCAAAGGGTACGGTCTTATCCATTTCTCCATGCACTGAAAAAACGGGAACATCCCCTTCTTTCATAAAGGAAAGGTTGGTAAGTGCACCCCAACAATTTACAACGCCATGAACATTGGAGAAAACGGTTGATTTTACCGGATCCAATAAGCCCCATTTGGAAGAAACGGAAAGGGGCACTTCATATTGGTCTAAATAAGCTACTCCCAATGCCGTCATAGCCCCTGCCGAACTTCCCATGATAAAAACCTGAGCGGTATCAATTCTATAGGCTAATGCATTTTCTTTTAAATATTTCACTGCCGCTTTTGCATCTTGAACCGCTCTGACAAAAGCTTCAAAGTATGCCTCATCACTATTAGAAGAGTCAATACCGAGTCTATAATCAATAGAGGCGGCGACATATCCCCTTTGAGCTAAGCCTGTACAAACCAATCCATTGAATCCACCTATTTTTGTATTATTTCTAAATCCGCCCCCATGAATAAAGACCATCACAGGCCTTTTCAAAAAAGTATCTTGTTGAGGAGGCAAATAAAGATCCAGTAAATGATTTTCGATTTCCCCTGAAAGACCAGCAGAACGATGATAGGGGATATCCGAAAGGGTATCAATTTTATCATATAAGACTTCTTTATATCTCTGAGCATAGGCGCATTGGTAAGAAAAAACAAAACCCAGGATGGCCATCATTTTAAAAACACTCATTTTTTTTAATTTTTTGCGTCGAAATAATTTAACAGATGGAACCTAAGGTAATGGATTTCCTTCATTTTTAGTAATAAGGAACATTTTTTTAAATCAAAATACAATTCATTCAAATTAGGCCAATAATTAATTTTCCTTTATCTACTTTTACAGAGGAACTGTCTGTAATAAATTATCCTAAATTTCCTGTCTTCAATAAAAACAACTTAACCTCCGCGATAAATATACCATGGAAAATGTAAATATCAAAAAGCTCGCAAAGGAACTAAATCTCTCCGTTTCAACGGTATCAAAAGCCTTGCATGATAGCTATGAAATAAAGGCGGAAACAAAGGAAAAAGTGCTGGCACTTGCGAAACAATTAAACTATCAACCCAACCCTTTCGCCAGTAGTTTAAGACGAAATTCTAGCAAAACAATCGCCGTAGTCATTCCCGAAATTGCTCATAATTTTTTCTCCTTGGTGATAAATGGTATTGAATCTATTGCAGAGGAACTTAAATACCACGTTTTGATTTATATCACGCATGAAATACCAGAGAAAGAGGAGCAAATTATAAAGCACCTTTTAAATGGAAGGGTTGACGGCATTTTAATTTCGTCCTCAGGATCTACAAATAGTAATGCCCATTATCATGAATTGATACAAAAGGGTATTCCTTTCGTATTTTTTGACAGAGCTATTTTTGATATTGATGCGCCAAGAGTTATTACAGATGATTATCAGGCAGGGTTTCAGGCTTCAGAACATTTGATAAAAAGGAATTGTAAAAATTTTGCCTTCCTGTCTCTTTCAAACCAAATGTCAGCCATTAATCATCGTAAAGATGGTTTCTTAGCTGCTTTAAGACAACATCATGTCCAACGAAATAATATTCATGTTCTCGAAGCAGGAACAGATGAAACCTTGAGCTTCCAAATAATTAGAGATTTTTTAAAGCCTCTGCCAGAATTATTAGGTGTCTTTTCATCAGTCGAAAAATTAGCCGTTCAAACTTATCATATCTGCAATGAAATTGAAATTAATATACCAAAACAACTCAAAATTATTAGCTTTTCAAATTTACCCACAGCTGCTTTGTTAAATCCTGCCTTGTCAACCTTAACTCAACCTGCATTTTCCATAGGTAAGGAAGCAGCACAGCTTTTATTTCATCAAATAAAAAATAAAGGAAAAATTCAGAATATTACCTCTTTACCCCAATTGGTATTGAATTCAACTCTTTTCATTAGAGAATCTACCAATATTTAACTTCGATTATTTATCGGCAACGCATCTAAATCCTACCGTAGCATTTCGTTCAAATCCCGGGGAAACTTTCAATGTTTCTTTAAAGAAAAACAGATACTTCATAAAAATACGATAATAGTCAACCATTAATCTTGACATTTTTCGCCATAACTTAAATCACCGGCATCACCTAATCCAGGAACAATATATGATTTTGCCGTTAATTCTTCATCTACATCGCCAACCCAAATATGGGCATAGGGCAACTTATTATGAACCAAATCCAGCCCTTCTTTTGAAGCAATAGCGGAAACGATATGGATAGTCGATGGAATTCCATAAGCTGAAAGATGATCAACTGCCTTTATAATAGATGCTCCGGTTGCAAGCATAGGATCTATTAAAATCAGGCATTTATCTGTAAGATCGGGACAGGAAATATACTCCATTTCTATGTCAAATTTACCACTTTGATGATGTTTTCTAAAAGCGGTAAGAAAAGCATTTTCAGCATCATCAAAAACATCCAAAAATCCCTGGTGCATAGGCAAGCCAGCTCTGAGGATGGTACCTAGCACAATGGGTGTATTTAGCTTGTTACAAGCTGCAATTCCTAGTGGCGTCTGAATATTTTTAACTTCAAAAGATAGATATTTGCTTATTTCATGTGCCATAAACACCCCTAATCTTTGAAGGTTACGACGAAATAAAACTTTATTTTGCTGAACGGAGCTATCTCGTAAATCGGCCAGATAATTTCCAGCAATGGAAGGAGTTTTGTGAATAATAGTAATCATAGATTTTCATTTTTTAAAAATGCGAAATAAATAAGTTCCCATTTCTCCCAGGTTCCTGGCCCAGAAAACGAACTATTGTGGGCGATTAAGGTAAAAGTTCCACCCACTGATTTAACCTGATTTTCCAAATTTCTTAGCTCAGTTAAAACATTTTCCGGGGTATTTTGCCCATAAACCCAGAAAGTTACATCCATAGCCTGAAAAGGATGAATTGTCAAATCTGTACAGATATCCTTTTCAATATCATACCAATGAAATGGGAAACAAGTTCCCGCCCGAAATCCGCTTTTACTGGCATAACCCATTGAATAATCATTTCTTACTCCTATATTTAAAAGATTCCGATAAGTTTCGGGGAGATTCAAAAGAAGATAATGTTGTCTGGAATGTAGCATTTGCTGCCCCGCATACTCCCTCAATAAGTTATATTCCTCCTGTAAAATATCAAGATTTCTTCCACTTCTCATCGAAGGATGCAAACCAATGATGTATTTACTTGACAAATCACGAATTAATTGCTTGAAAGCTTTAGATTTTAAACCAACAGCACGATCAATTCTCGATTTATTCCCCATTAGGAAAAAAAAGATAGGCTTATCTCCAATAGCAGAATGAATATTTAACAGGCGGCTAAAAGTGAAAAATGGATCCATTTTTAAATGACTTAAAACGATCCATCTATCTCTGATAGCCATAAAATCGCTTCTTATTAAATCTCTTAGAATACCATAAACATGTCTAAAAAAAGATCGGTATAAATAAGCCCAGGCAACATCAATATCATAAGTAATTTGTCTGTTAAATATTGGAAGAGGAACCTCAAAAGAAATCCATTTTTCCTTTATAGTGTCAAATAATTTTGCTCTAACCAGATCCACATAAGGAATATGTAAATAATTTCCTTTGAATGCCAGACTATTTTCCGCTTTAAATCTGCCCCATGAATCCAGATTATCTTTGGTATATTCCTCGCATCTGGTCAAAGCGTAAAAAATAAAAGTAAAAATATCTGCGCTCAGCGTTTGAATAGGAAAAGTCACCAACGCCGTTTCAGGTAATATTGGTTCCACGTCTAGATTCCACAAATAGCCGCTGTCAGGAATTTGAATAGCCTCATTTCGATTTTCCACATTACCATAAATAATGGAAGGCCCTCCATGAAGTGCTAACTCCTTTAAATTGTGCGTAATTTTAAAGGAAGCAACGCCCTTAAAAATCCATTCTAAAACATAGTAGAATCTATTAGACGAATGTTCACTATATATTAATACCTCCATGAATTTTTAGACTGGTTTACGGAAAGTAAATTAACATTTTTTTGGTATATTTAACATTATTAAAGAAGGATGTGAAAAGGTATGAACCTAAGTGAATGAAAAATTGTCTTAAAATAAATAATTTAGAAATGGTCAAGAAAAAGATAATCTGGATTAACCATAATTATTGGTTGACAATTTTCACCATTACCAGCCTTTTAATTACCTCTGAAGGTCTGGCTCAACAAACCTTGTCCTTGGGAAGAAACAATTACAATCAAGATAAAGGTGTTTTATACCAAAAAGAAAGTGGCGTAAATGCAAGAATTTATACCAACGGTTTTAGTTTCGGATATCAAATTGGAAAAATAGTAAAGTATAACTTATCCCAATATTATTTTGCTGAATTTGGAGAATTAAAAGATCCAATTGAAACGAGGCAACAAAAAAACATATCCCTGTCAGGACCCAGAGGCACTTTTCGTGGATTCATTTTTGGCAAGCAAAATAATTTCTACCCTTTGAGATTGGGCGTTGGGGAAAAGAGATTTTTATCGGAAAAAGGTAAGCGCAAAGGATTAGCTATGGGTGTAAGTTATGAGGGGGGTGCTACCCTTGGATTGTTAAAACCTTATTATCTTATTTTAAGACATACCTCTGATAATCCAGGAAATTTCACCAGTATACGAAGTGAGAAATATTCATTAGAAAATGCCCATCGGTTTTTAAACTGGGATGATGTTTTCGGCGCAGATAAATTAACTAAAGGTTTAGATGAACTGGGTATCATCCCTGGAGTGCATGTCAAAGGAAGTTTACATTTTGACTGGGGTGCTTACGGTGAATTTATTCGCTCTGCAGAAATAGGTATCATGGCAGACGGGTATATTAAAGACGTTCCTATTCTGGCCGATAATGAGGAAATGGGTATAAATAATAATCAAAATATTTATCTTAATCTTTTTGTAAATTTGCGCCTCGGAAGAAGAAAATAATCATTTAAATATAAATCATTTTCATGGTTGAATTACCTATTGCCACTCCTAAAGAAAAGCATGTCAAAAAGCCTGATTGGCTTAGAGTTAAACTTCCAATCGGTCCTGAATTTAAAAAAGTCAGGGAATTAGTTGATACCTATAAACTTCATACTATCTGCCAGTCAGGAAGTTGTCCCAATATGGGGGAATGCTGGGGTGCTGGAACTGCAACTTTTATGATTCTGGGGAATATTTGCACCAGATCTTGCTCTTTCTGTGCCGTAAAAACAGGAAGGCCTACCGAATATGACATTGAAGAGCCTGGTAGAGTAGCTGAAGCAGTAAAATTAATGCAAGTTAAACATGCCGTTATTACTTCTGTAAATAGAGATGAATTAGCTGACCGTGGAGCAGAGGTTTGGTTTCAAACGATACATCAGATTAAATTACTGAGTCCCAATACTACTATTGAAAGCCTTATACCCGATGTCAAAGGTAATTGGGAGGCCTTGGAAAGAATGATTAGCGCTGGACAAGAAGTTGTTTCTCATAATATGGAAACTGTTGAACGTCTTTATCGTTTGGTAAGACCTCAAGCTAAATATGTTCGCAGTCTAGAGCAAATAAAAAGGACAAAAGCTTTTGGCAAAAGAACTAAATCAGGTATTATGGTCGGCCTTGGGGAAACAAAAGAAGAAGTTTCAAAAACCATGGATGATTTAGTGGAGAACGGCTGTGATGTACTAACTATTGGTCAATATCTTCAACCTACAAAAATGCACCTTGATGTAGCCGAGTTTATACATCCTGATATCTTTGCCTTTTATAAGGAAGAAGGATTAAAAAGAGGGTTTGATTATGTAGAAAGTGGCCCGCTGGTTCGTTCCTCTTATCATGCTGAAAGACATTTAATTCCAACCAAATAATGCTTTCAACTTGGGGAGAAAATCAATATTTTCATAAAAACCAGTGAAATTAAAAGCGCCAGGACCATAGGAAAAGACTGGTACTAAAGTGCCCGTGACCCTTTTTCCAGTAAATTCATGTTGTAATTTCCCAGGCTTTGATCCTGGATTTATGGCATATCCACCTAACTCATAACCAGAAGTAACAATAACTAATGTCTCTCTATCTTTTTCAGCAAAAGATAAGACTTTTTCTATTGTTTGGTTAAAATCTTCATACTCCGTGAGCATATATTCAGGGTTATTGAGCTTTGCCCCCCATTCCGTTTGAGCGCTATTTACCAATAAGAAAAAACCATGATTTTCTTTGTCCTTAGCATTCAAAAAATCAATGGCAAATGAAGTGGCAGATGGTAAATATTTTCTTCCATCTAAAATAGTGGATGGTAAATCGAATGCCGTAAAGGCAATGTAATTTTTTGAAATATCTGCCGTTGGAAATGTTTGGGCATCAGAAGAAACAGAAACCACCTGATATTCATTGGCAGATAATGAAGCCAAAAGATTTACATTATCTTTCCTGGTGCTAAAAAACTTCTCTCCACCTCCAATCACAAGATTCAGTGGTGATTTTATTAGTTGAGAAGCAATCTTTTCATCCTCTTGATAATTTGATAAATGCGCCCAAAATGCGGCCACAGTTGCATGGGTCATACTAGCCGTTGTAATAACCCCGGTTTTCATCTTGCTTTTAGTCCCCCACTCCAAAATAGAAGGAATAGAAACAGAGTCCATGGATAAACCTAAAGCACCATCAAACGATTTTATTCCACAGGCTATCGCTGTTGCTGCAGCAGCAGGATCTGTATTTAAGCTATTAAAAGAGTTCGTTTTTTGTAATCCAATAAAAGGCATTTTTTCCACAGCAAGCTGCTTATCATTTTGGTAAAGCCCACCTGTAATTTGACTAATGCCCATGCCATCAGCTATCATTAAAATAATATTAACAGGTTTAGTATTTCTGGATAAATCTTGTGAAAAAGCAAAACGGGGGATTAAAAATAATCCGGAAACGACGATAACTATTTTATATAACTTCATCCTGTTTAAATTAATTTTTGATACCTTTTCCCTGGCAATTCCTTTAAGAGTCCTTTAAATTCCATATCTAGTAAAAGCTGGCTCAATGAGCCAATAGAAAGGGAAGAATGTAATAAAAGATATTCCAAAGAAATAGATTTGGCATCGACGTATAAATCTACTATTTTTTTTTCTAGTGGTTCTAAAAAAGGAATAATCATTTGCTTTGCATTAGATTCTTTCCATTGAAGAATACGGGTAATATCTTCGGAACCAGAAACAAGAGAAGCCTCTTGATTTTTTATCAATTTCAAACAACCCTGCGACCATTTATCTGTAATTCTTCCTGGCAAAGCCATTACTTCTCTGTTATAATCATTGGCTAGTTGCGCAGTTATCATAGAGCCACCTCTTTCAGCCGTTTCTACGACTAAAACACCATCACTTAATCCAGCTATGATTCTATTTCTCATAGGGAAAAATTCTTTTTCTGCCCTCACCGACCAGGGATATTCCGAAAGAAGTGCACCTTGCCGTGTAATTCTTTCTGCTAATTCGCGATGATCTGCAGGATAAATACTACCTAATCCATGGGCGATAATTCCCGCTGTACGCAAATTATTTTTTAAGCAAAATTGGTGTGCTTCAGCATCAATGCCAAAAGCAAGGCCACTTACAATAATGGGATTATAGTCTTTTAACCCGTCTAATATTTTAGTTAAAGCCTCCAGCCCATAATGCGAAGGTTTTCTGGTACCTACAACGGAAAGGATAAACCGATCTTCCCAGTCAATATTGCCAATTTGATATATAATAATGGGGCTATCAGGTAAATTTGCTAATCGAGATGGATATTTTGGTGATTTAAAATATAGGACTTCTATATTTTTTTCTTTACATACCTTCAATTCTATTTCCGCAATTGCCAACACTTTTTTGGAACAAATTTCACTGACAATCGTATTTCCTAAGCCGGGTATTTTCAATAACTGCCTGGCAGATGATTTAAAAACTTCCTCTGGGGAGCCACAATAATGAATAAGTTGACGACCGAGAACTGGCCCAACATGATGAATTTTTGTTAACCCAACGGCAAACAATATATTATTTTCCATAGCACGCAAACTGATTAATTAATAAATCAGGCGTCAGGAAGTAGTCATTAGGTTAAGGGGAAAATAAAAAACACAATTTTGCTACCTAGGGCAAATGTTCGATGGCTTCATTTAGATCATCAATCAAATCACTAACGTCCTCAATACCAACACTTAAACGAATTAAAGAGTCCGTTAATCCAACCTTAAGTCTTTCTTCTTTGGGTATTGAAGCATGCGTCATAGTAGCTGGATGACCTATTAAAGATTCCACACCACCCAATGATTCAGCCAGGGTAAAGAGCTTAGTGTTGGCAAGTAATTTGCCTGCGTGTTCTAAAGTATCTGTAAATAAATTAAATGAAACCATACCACCAAAATGTCTCATTTGGTTACAGGCAATATTGTGACCTGGATGGTCAATAAATCCAGGATAAAAAACCTTGTTAATTTTCTGATGTGACCTAAGGAAATCTGCAATTTTTGCCGCATTTTGGCAAGCCCTTTCTACACGAACGTGTAAGGTTTTAATTCCACGTAAAATTAAGAAACAGTCTTGCGGCCCTGGAACAGCACCAACAGCGTTTTGAAGAAACTTTAGCTTTTGAGCATACGTTTCATTATTGGTAATAACGGCGCCATGAACAACATCAGAATGTCCTCCAATATATTTAGTTGCTGAATGTAGGACGATATCTGCACCCAGATCTAAAGGATTTTGAAGATATGGAGAGGCAAATGTGTTATCCACACAAGTAATAATCCCCTTTTTTTTTGCCACTTCACAAATAGCTTGAATATCAACAATATTCAACATTGGGTTAGTTGGCGTTTCTATCCAGATAAGTTTAGTTTCGGGTCTTATTTCAGTTTCAAAAGCAGCCAGATTATTCATCCCAACAAATCTGCTTTTTAGGCCGAAAGTGCCATGAACTTTAGTTAACAAACGGTAAGAACCCCCATATAAATCGTCACAGGCTAGTACTTCATCTCCTGGTTGAAGTAAACGGATAACGGTGTCCATAGCAGCCAGACCGCTACTAAAACAGATGCCGTATTTACCATTTTCCAAAGCAGCCAGATTATTTTCCAAAACGGTACGTGTTGGATTGCCGGTTCTTGCATACTCATATCCCTTATGCTCTCCTGGTGCGGATTGTGCATAAGTTGATGTTTGATAAATGGGGGTCATTACAGCCCCAGTTGCAGGATCCGGATCTACTCCGGCATGAATCGCTTTAGTTCCAAATTTCATGACGCTATATAAATTTAACCGGGTAACGGGAATCAAAATAATGATAAATTGAAAAGGGCAATCTGAAATTCAAGATTGCCCTTTCTTCTTGTCGTATAAAGGATTTGATTCTGATTAGTTTACAGAATCAGATAATTCTTTACCAGCTTTGAATTTAACTGAATTTTTGCTTTCAATTGTCAAAGTTTCACCAGTTCTTGGGTTACGACCATTTCTTGCTTCTCTGTGTGAAACAGAGAATGTACCAAAGCCAATTAAAGTTACTTTTCCACCTGCTTTAAGCTCTTCTCCAATTCCTTCTACAACTGCGTTCAATGCATCTGTAGCTTGTACTTTTGTAATTTTTGCACTTGATGCAATTTTGTTAATAAGATCTCCCTTGTTCATTTAAAAAGTTTTTAAGGTTAATTTTCTCCTAAAATTATATAATGTCAAATATAAGCATAATAATTAGATAAATCAAAAAGAAATTGATTCAAAATGGCTTATTTTTGTAAAGCAAATATAAGCTATTCTTCAAAAAATCAATTATTTATAAAAATAAATTATGAAAAAGTACTACTTTTTTTTTGTCATCTTATGCATTTCAATCATTTTACCCTCTTGTAATAGAAAAACGGGTTGCCCTGCAATGAGTCAGGAAGTCCAAAAAGGCAAAAAAGGCAATGGCAAAAAAGAGGCGCAATCAAGGCTTTTTTCAAAAAAAAGCAAGATAAAATACTATAATAATAGAAACACTAAGAACTAAGACGCTTTAGCCTCCAGCTTCTCCCCCATTTTTTGCAAACAAAAAAGGCTTAAAAAAATTGCAAATCCTGGAAATACAGCTAACCACCAAGCAGATGGATTTTCTCTGACTTGTTGCATCTGGCTACCCCAACTTATTGTTCCAGACGGCATTCCTATACCTAAATACCCCAAATAAGCTTCTAATAAGATAGCTCCTGCAAAACTGTAGGCAAAAGTTATCCACAAGGAACCCATTGCATTGGGTAGAATATGTTTCCAACAAATAATGATATTATTAATTTTTAATAATCTCGCCGACTGTATATATTCCAAATCTCTGATCCTTAAAAATTCTGCTCTCACCAAACGGGCTATTCCAGTCCATCTTAAAAAAGCTATAAGTATAATGACGTCAAATATCCCAGGGATTTTTATCATGGGGAGAAGAGCCAATAAAAAGAAAAGAGCAGGAATCGCATCAATGGCTTGGATAACTAAGCTGATAATCCAGTCCATAGGAATGGCTATTTTATTTCCCCAATTAGGTAAATAAAAACTGATAACACCTAAAATAAGCCAGATAAATTGCCAATAAAAGATAGGCTTACTATTCCATTGTGTTTCAAACCCAAGAGAGATCCAAAAAAAAGCACCTATTAGCCAAATTAATAAGATGCCCGCTTTAATTATAGTTAATTTAAATCTTTCATTCCCATAGTAACCAGCCATTCCACCCAAAAAAATACCCATCATACCCGCAATTAAAACAGACAAAAAGCCGATACTTAAAGCCATTCTAAATCCTCTGATCCAGCCTGAAAGTACATCTCTGCCTATTCTGTCTGTACCCATCCAGTGTCTCCCCCACAAACTTTTGGTATTTTGAGCTTCAAAAGGACTTTTTAATCCCAGATTATTCCGGTCTATGGTCTCAGGACTATAGGGAATAAGTGTATTAATTTTTTTTTGGAAAGTCAATTCAAGCCAGTTTCCATTTTGAAATGTTGCTGGCCATTTTTTCCATCCCAATTTTACAAAAGGGGATTCTATGATCGGGAAATAATTCTTCCCTTCATATATACAAAAAAAAGGCTTCTCATTGGCTATCCAGTCTCCAAAAACAGCTAAAAAAATGACAACATAAAAGAAGTATTTTAATTTCATGTTCCTTCATTTTTAGTCGCTGAAAATCGAATTCTTGGGTCAGATAAAACCAATAATATATCCGATAAAATAAGCCCCAATGCAGTCAAACAAGAGACCAGTAATACAAAAGTATAAACCGTTGACCAATCCTGACTCAACATGGAATCGATTAACAATCTGCCCATTCCAGGTATATTAAATATCACCTCTATAACTACTGAACCTGTTATTAAAGCGGGAATAACTCCAGCAATAAAGACGATTTGAGGTAATATAGCATTTGGAAGAACATGCCTGAAATAAAGTCTAAATTTTGAAATCCCCTTTGTCCTGGCATATAAAATATAGGGTTCTTTAAGTACCTTCAAAAATGACGATTGCATATAACCCGTTAAATAGGCAGCAAGTCCATAGGTCATACAAAATACCGGAAGGCTAAGTTGAAGTAAAAATGGGATGGGTTGATTTATGAATCCTCCATTCTGCTGTAAATAAGTCCAGCCGCTAATACTAAAAAATGAAAATCTATCCCCTGGTAAGGTGGCCTGAACCAATAATAAACTTCCTATCCAAAAGGCGGGCATTGCATATAGGCCTAATAACAAGTTATTTATCCATTTCGTCCAAATACGCTTAGGTAGTAAGGCCATTAAAATGCCCATTGGGAAAGAAAATAAATAAGCTAACCCGATGGCTAAGCCGTTTACCCATAAAGTCCAGGGAATAGCCTCTTTCAATTTATCCTTAACCAATCTTCCATCTCTGGTGGAAGTTCCAAAATCACCTGAAATTATGTTAATAAACCATTCATGGTATTGATTTTTTAAACCATACCAATGAGGGATGGGAAACCAATCAAAAAATGAAGGGGTAGTATTTGACAATTTCGAAAGGATTGTATTTATTTCCTTGCATTCAACATCAAAAGGCAGCTCCATCTCCTTTGGCACCTTCAGTTTTGATTTTATCGTTGGCAAATCACTTAAATAGGCAACTTCTTGCAATTTTTCCTTCCAAAAAATAGATAAGGAGCTATTTTCTATTTGATCTACCTTGTTATAAAAGTTAGTCAAAGACTGAAAATAGGCTTGTACTAAAGGCCAGTTTCCTGATTGAAGCAACAATTCTTTTTGAATTTTAAATGCCTCAGGATATTGGATTTGATAAAAAGTATCTGGTATTAATCTGGCTTTCAATGAAAAATAAAAAAGCGGCCGATGCAAATTCAATCTAACGGCTTCCGCACGATAAACCTTTTCTGCTGCTAAAGGATGAATATAAAACTGACCATTACTTCTAGATTTACTTTGAAGCATAACAATATCACCAGCCACATTTTTCTGTAAAAAGAAAAGACAGATAGAAATAATCCATAACGATAGAATAAGGGTGCTAATTCTCTTTACCAAATAGATTAGCATCCTCATTTTATTCAATGATTAACCTAAAGGCTAAGGGATAAAAACCTGGCCAAACAGCCGTAGATACTGCTTGAAACCTTTTATGTATTACCAATCGCTCTTGAGGGCAAAACAACATGATTTCTGGTTGTTCCTCATAAATTTCCGCTTGAAGTTTTTTAGAAATAACAAACCTTTTTGATTGAATAGGTTCTCTTTCCATTTCATCAATCCATGAATCTGTTTTTTCATTTCCAAAACCACTTCTGTTATCTGAATCAGTTCTCCAATTTTGAGAGGGACTCCACTGAGGGGTTATGGAACGACCGGCCGAAATCATTTCAAAATCTCTGCTACGAAGCTTTTCAAGCAAAGTATTCGCATCTTTAGCATCAATGATAATATCAATGCCAGCTTTTTTTGCATTACTTTTTATTAACTCTGCCAGAACCATAGAACTTGATTTACTGGCATTGGCTAAATATTTGACCCTTAAATCCGTTTTTTTGCCATTTAGTTTTTTATCTAAAATGCCATCTTTATCGGAATCAATCCAACCTGCTTCATTTAATAATTTTTTTGCTTTATCGATGGAAAAAGCTATTGGTTTCAATGATGCATTATATTCTGCGGAAGATGGGTGTAAAGGCGTAGCACATCTGGTACCGAAACCTTCAAAAACATTATTGATCAGTTCATCCACGTCTATGGCATGGGCAAAAGCCCTTCTAACTTTTTTATCAGAAAGAATTGGCAACCTTGTATTTATAGAAATAAAATAACTGCTTAATGAAGAAGGGGTATAAAAAGTAAAATGTGCTTTAGTTAAACTATCGGACTTCAATTTAATAAATTCGTCAGGTGCAATATTTTGCATTACATCTAACTCCTCATTTTTCAAAGCGGCTAAAGCAGTTACAGGGTCCGGAATAATTTTAAACAAAAGTTTGTCCGGAAAAGCCTGAAAGGCAGGATTATCAATAGCAAGTTTATCCCCCCACCAAGATTGTTTTTTCTGCAATAATATTTCCTGACCGGCTTGCCAAGAAACTAATTGATAGGGGCCTGATCCATTCACTCCTGCTGGATTTCTACTAAAGTACTCTCCCATATAATTATCAGCAAATTCCTTTATAAAAGGATAATTTTTAAGTTGATTTTCAGGAGAGGGATCCTTAATGAGTTTTAACAAAGAAACGGTATCTAATACATTTTTAGGATCAAAAATATGCTTTGGCAATACTGGAACTACATTGGTCAGAGATTCTAATCCAGCAAAATAAGTATCATTTAAAATGATGGTGAATTTTTTAGGATTTGATTTATCAATATCGAAAGACTGAATATTTTCTAAAAAAGTTCTGTATCCCAAGGTAGGTAAAAAGGGATTAAATACTACTTTTAAAGTTGCCTCATAATCATAAGCTGTCACAGGTTTACCATCGTCCCAAATAGCTTCTTTTCTTATTTCAAAGCTATATTTAGTTCCTCCTTCAAATTCTCCTGTTTTTAAAAATTGAATTTTAGGTGTTTCTTTCAATAATTGAGGAACCAAAACCAGCGTAGTTGGGTCATAATTCATTAAATACAGATGCAAAGGGTCAAAAACCTGTCTGGCGTAAGAAATCGTACTCAGCAGTGGATTTAATCTATCCGGTTCCGCTTCAAGACGAATAGCTACTTCATTTGCAGATCTTTTATGAATGCTTGATTTTTCAACAGGTCCACAGGATGATGAAAAAAAAAGCACGATGGCTAGGGGGGCTAAAAAACAGAATTTCATTTAAATCATTTAATTACGACAAAAATACAAGGTAAAAAGGACTAATGCACCTTTTTTTAGACAATTTGTTTAAATATGGAACTTTTAGGTTTAAAAAATGGTTGATAAAACATAAATTTTATCTATGAAAACAATACTTATTGCAGGTGGAACCGGTTTAGTAGGGCAACTTTTATCTAAAAAACTTAATGCTGATGGTCATGATATTCGCTTATTGAGCAGATTCAGACCAACGAACCCAACTTTTCCAACCTTCCTTTGGAATATTGATAAAGCTGTTGCTGATGCAAACGCTTTTAAGGGAGTAGATATTGTAATAAATTTGGCGGGATCAGGTGTAGCAGATAAGCTTTGGACAAAGTCCAGAAAAAAAGAGATAACAGAAAGCAGAGTTAAAAGCAATCAATTACTTACCTATTGCTTTAAAAATTATCACAAACCTTCGCTTTATCTTTCTGCTGGCGCTATCGGTTTTTATGGTAATAGAGGAGAGGAAATATTAACGGAAGAAAAAAAAGCGGGCCAGGATTTTCTTTCAGAAAGCTGTCAATTATGGGAGAATTCCGTTTTTGAAACAGGAGATTCCAGTTTTCGCCTTGTTATTTTTAGAATTGGTATTGTTCTAAGCACCAAAGGAGGGGCACTTCAAAAAATGTTATTGCCATGGAAAATGGGAATCGCTGCATCTTTCAATCCAGGAGACCAATGGTATTCATGGATTCATGAGGAAGATTTAGTCCGACTTTTCCAATTTGGTATTCAAGAGGAGCAAATGCAGGGAATTTTCAATGCGGTGGCTCCAAACCCTGTAAAAATGATAGATTTCGCGCGTGCTTTGAAGAAACAAAGTAAGCTACCCTGGCGAATGGTATTTTCGATTCCCAAAAAATTATTAACCACGGCAATGGGAGAAATGTCAACGGTTCTGACAAATAGTTCCCGTGTTTCATCTGATAAAATCACTGGACTTGGCTTCCAATTTAAATATCCTAACTTAGGGGAAGCACTAAAAAATCTTATTGGTTAGGCAAAATATCCTTTTTTTCAACCACAAGATCTGAAAATTTACCTGAAAAACGGGTAGCCTTAATAATGTGGTTATCTATCCAATGGTAATTTCCACCTCTGGGCTTCCCAAATATAATTCCATGGTATTTAAATCCATGTTTCTTAAGCCACGTCTCCGTAAATGTACGATGTTCCTCCGTTCTCGAGGTGAAGAAGTAGATACTGTGTCCTTCTTCAAACCATTTGTTAATAATTTTCAATGCATCTGGATAGGGCATTACAGAAATCATTCTTTCAGGTTCCTCATTTGGAATATCATCGCAGACGGTGCCGTCAATATCAATTAAAAAATTTTTTACGTGTTCCGGAAGAAGAGGGCTCAGGGCTTCTCCTTTTTCATTGAATGCATGTTGCAATCGAGAATCATTAGTTTGTTCCATAATCAGTTAAAATGGTTAGAAAGAGATAAAATCGGTGGGATCCATAACGATTCCTTTATACCATAACTCAAAATGAAGGTGAGGACCTTCGGTTTTTGTACCTGTATTGCCAATGATGGCAATCGCTTCTCCAGATTTAACAAACGCACCCACCTTTTTTAAAAGGGCAGCATTATGTTTATAAAAAGTGATCAAATTATTTGCATGCTGAATGCCAATGGTATGTCCTGTTTCTAAGGTCCAATCTGCTAAAAACACATAGCCAGAAAGAGCTGCCTTAATAGCTGTATTTTTTGGTGCTACAATATCAACACCAAAATGATTTTTTTTAAGGTCAAACTGAGAGGTAATTTCCCCTTTTACTGGATTTACAAAAAAAACACCCTCAATGGGCATATCCTCTGATTTTCCATTGCCAGTATATCTGGACCTTTTAGCTAAATTACCTATGTTTTCCAGTTCAACTTCCTTTCTTAGTTCATTATCTTCCTCGGAAGGTGCCGACAGATTCTGTTCTTCCAGATTTACCAGGTTACTGATTAAATTTTTCTCCGGCACAGGAATATCTTCTTCTGTTTCAACATCACCCGTTAACATTCGTTTCACGTTATTCAGATAAATACGTTGCGCATTCATTTCATTCTCTACCTCTTCGACCTTTCGCATCAAGCTTAAAACTTCTTCACTACTGCTACCTAAGCCATAGCCTGGTAAATATCTTTTTATTGGTGTAACTGCAATAAAAACTAAAGCTAAGAACCCAACAAATACCAAAACACTGCTACCCAAAAGATAGAAGTTAAAAAGGGTAAGTTTAAAAGAGGCAATTTCCTGGAAGGTATCTTCATTCATTATGACCAATCTAAACTTATTTTTTAGATTTTCTCTAATTTGTGCCCTCCCTTCTTTATTAAAAATATTTGCCGCCATGATAAATGTGATTTAAACATTAAGAAGATTTTACAACATACAATAAAATGCAAAGGTTACAGTTTTCTTTCTAACTTTAATAACTAAATTTGAGGTTATTTTGTGCATTAAAAATATTTAAGTTTTGAAAAGTTTAACACTTCCTCTGTATATCATTCTTTTTTTATTCCTTTTTTCAAGTTGTGTAACCAGAAAAAAGAAAGCAGATTTATCCATTTTGGGAAAAATTTATGAAAATACAACCGCAAGGTATAATGGATATTTTAATGCAAATGAAATTTTGGAAATTAATAAATTGGCTCTTTCAACGCAAGACCCCGTTAATTATCAAAAAGAACTTCCCATTTTTCCTTATTTAAAGGCCTCAAACAGAAAATCGGCCGGTCAGGAACTCGATAAAGCAGTAAAAAAAGTAACGCGTGTTGTTGCATTGCATCCAAGAAGTTATTGGATGGATGATTGTTATCTTTTAGCTGGCCAAGCCTGGTTTTTAAAGGAAGATTATGAAAATGCAGAAAAAGCATTCCGTTATTTAATTACGGAATTTGATCCAGAAGAAAAATTAGCACAAGAACAAGATAAAGCAAAAGCAGATTCCAAAAAGTCAAATTTATCCCCAAAACAAAAGGCTAAACAACGAGAAAAGGCTAAAAAAGAAGCGCTTAAAAAAAGAAAAAAATATAACAAAGAAGTTAAGAAAAGAAAAATTCAAAACGCAAAACGCAAAAAACAAGGAAAATCAACGCTTCCCTCTAAACCAAAGCCTAAGGCGAATGAATCGGAGGTAGAAAAAGCTAAAAAGGAAGAGGCAGAAAAAAGAAAGCAAGCAGCAGCTGAAGCTAAAAAAGTAGCTAAAGCAGCTCAACCAACGAAGTATTTTTTAAAACACAGACCAGTATTTCAGGAAGGTAAATTATGGCTGGCTAAAACTTTGATCGAAAGAGATAATGATGATTCTGCTCTTCGAATTTTAGAAAAATTAATAGAAGACGAAACTACTTTTGAATATATCCTGGAAGAAGTTTATCCCCTTTTGGCCTTCTATTATCTTAAAAAAAATAATATTGACGAAGCTAATGTGGCGCTGGAAAAATCAATAACCTTAATTTCCGATCGAAAAGAGAAAGCAAGACTTAGTTTCATAGCTGGCCAGCTTTATTCGAAAAACAAAAAAGAATCAGAAGCTTTTGCTGCTTTTGATCAAGCTGAAAAATGGGCTTCAAATTATGAAATGGCCTTTAATTCAAAAATGAATAAGGCACAGCTTGCCTGGCTGGCTGGAAAAGGTACCTACGAAGATGCCTTAGCTGATCTTGATAAATTGGCGAAAGACGAAAAAAATATAGATTATTTAGATCAGCTTTATTTCAATAAAGGACAATTAGCTCTTAAAAATAATCAACGTGAAGAGGCCATTGGCTTTTTCAAGGAATCTTTAGCAAAAAACACCATTAATACGCTTCAGAAAACAGAATCAGCTTATATTCTTGGTTCTCTGTTTTTTGATGCCGGAGATTTTCTTCCTGCTAAAAATTATTTGGATACAACCCTTCAAACAATGGCTGATGAGGATCCAAGAAAACCCAAAACATCCAAATTAAGAGAAAATCTAACTGAAATTGCAGATATTATTGAAATTATAAATCTACAAGATAGCCTCATTAGCATTAGCAAACTCACCCCTGAGGAACGCATGCAATTGGCGCTGAAAATCAAAAAAACAGAGGATGAAAAGCGAATGGCAGAAATTGAAAATAAAAACCAGGGGAGTTTAGGTGCATTACCTGTTACCGCCAGAGAAAATGCTTTCTCAGGCCTCAATACCGGTCTTTCAACCCAAAGTAGCTTCTTTGCTTATGATGACCAAACACTTAAAAAAGGAATCCGCGAATTTGAACGTGTCTGGGGCACAAGAACCCTTCAAGATAGCTGGCGACAAGGGGGACAAAAATTAGCCTTCGAAGTACCTGATTTTTCTACCACAAAAGTCGATACTGCTGGCTCAAGTAAAAAAAATAAACAGGCTAAGGTGACCGATCTTACAGAGGAAGATTTAGACCGGCTCTTAGGCGAATATCCCAAAACAGATATTGCACTTAAATCTGCTGAACTTAAAATCATTGATGCCCTTTATAAATTAGGTATTCTTTTCCGTGAAAAATTAACCAATTACCCGGAAGCCATCAAAACTTTCAACCAATTGGATAATAGATTCCCAGGAATTAATATTGAGGTTAATATCTGGTATTACTTGTTTTTAACCTATCGAGAAAATAATCAGTTACCTGAATCTGAAATTTTTAAAAATAAAATCCTTGAAAAATATGGTAGCACCTATTTTGGACAGGCTATCTCAGATCCTAATTTTGTGGTTTCTTCCAAACTAAGAGAAAAGGAACTCAATGTATATTATGATAATGCCTATAAGCTTTTTACAGAAAAAAAGTATGCCGAAGCATTCGATCTTATTACACAGGCTCCTGCTAAAAGTGGAAGTATAACAAAACTAAACGCTCGATTTGCCTTGTTAGGCGCCCTTTGTAAGGGAAGTCTAAAAGGTAGAGAGGAATATATTTATGCACTACAAGAGGTCATCGCCAATTTCCCTGGTACAGATGAACAACGTAGAGCCGCAGAAATATTAAGGCTTTTAGGAGAAGCTCAAGCAAGCATGCCAGGACAAAGGGTCGATGAATCTGGCCAGTTTCAGATTGAAGCAGATCAGGTTCATTACGTTATTTTTGTTTTCCCTGAATCCGTCGATTTAAATGGCGTTAAAGTAGGCGTTTCCGATTTCAATAGAAAATATTTTTCATTGGAAAAATTAAATATGACGAACCTGTTTCTGGGAGATGATGAAGCGTCCAGAAAGGCTCTCTTAATTTTAAGGCGATTTAATAACCAAGGTTCCGCACTAAATTATTATTTGACGGCAGATAAAAACAAAAGCGAACTTAACCTGGATCAAACACCCTATGAAATGTTTATCATAGGATTAAATAACTACAGAGAATTGCTTCGTATTAAAAACACAAACACCTATTTAGATTTTTTCAAACGGAGTATACTTAAAAATTAAGTCCATTTTGTTATTCCAATAACCTGATTTGGTACGATTTTTTTAAAGGGTTTGTCAATTGTTTGTTAATTAACCAAGGATTCAACCATTTTAATTTCCTGTAAGAAATGTTGTTTTCTTGGGCAAATAGCCCTAAATCAGGGATTGGTTTTGCTACAGTAATAACTTTTGTCGTTTCAATAGGTGCATATCCATCGTCACTATTTAGTTGATAACCATGATATTCAGGGTCTTCCAAAACGGCCTTTATAGCAAATAACCTAAATACATATCGGGAAGTTTCCTCATTCAACTGCATATCAAAATAACTGGTAGCTCGTTGAAAATCTAATTCCTTTTTGAATCTTGTTTCTCCAATATTATAGGCCGCAGCAGCCATAGACCAATTACCAAATCTTTTATGAAGGTGTTTTAGATACTTACAGGCGATTTCCGTTGCCTTTTCAACATGATATCGCTCATCCACTTCTTCAGAAATTTCCAGACCATAAAATTCAGATACAGGTTTCATCAACTGCCAAACTCCTTTTGCCCCAGCCGGAGAAACTGCATTGGAAAGCATACTTTCCGCTACAGCAATATATTTAAGATCGGAGGGTAAACCATGTTCCGCTAATTTTTTTTCTATGAGTGGAAAATATCGCATAGAACGTTTAATAGCAATGATAGTACTTGAATGTTGAAATACATTGGCATATAACTCTCTTTCCAGTCTTTCCCGAATATCCCAATCCTTAATGGTTAGTTTTTCTCCTGCAAATTCATAGGCATCTTGAAGCACGATAGATTTAATTACCATGCCGGGTTCAGCTGCTTTATTATCGAGTAAATCATATTTACTTACAAAAGAGGAAATAATTAAAACGAAGAAAATTCCACCAAAAGTCATTAGAAATACTTTTAAGATGGGCATAAATTTTGAAATATTATTTGTTTTCATAAGAAAGGATTTTCAGTCTTTAGCTTTTTTATAAATTGGTACTGTTGAACAAGGCTCTCCGAAAAACAAGCTTAAAACCATGGGTTGTAAAAAATTTACAGCAGCAGTATAGGCAGAGGCTGGCACAGATTTTTCACCGCACCCCTTTAAAACAATTCTTTTATCTCTGTATGCTTCCTTATCCCAATTTGAAATTTCCTTTTCATAATGTGCTTTTAAGAATGATTCCTTATCCCCTTGAAAAATGGTTTTTGTAAACGGTGCTGCATACGCTGCTATTAACATGTAAGACCACAAGGGTAGAATTGCATCGGCCGAACAAATAATTAAAAGGATTTTATTTTCATAATCCGACCAATTTATATCCTTTAAAGCGGCTCTAAAATCCTTTTCCTTTAATATAAGACCTTGAAAAAGATAATCTTTGATATCAAAAGTAATAAAATCCCCAACAGGATAATACTTTTCAAGGTCAATGGAAAGCAAGCTACTATTCGCTACTTTATTTACTAATTCCGATTCCATATAATGACTTAATTTTCAATAAAATCTGACTCTTCCCCAGCCGTAAATTCATGCTCTTTAAATTCTTTTGGCAAAGGAAGGTCTCTCAAACTATTAATACCAAAATAATGTAGGAATTTTTCCCCTGTGGCATATAGCAATGGCCTTCCAGGTCCATCACTTCTTCCTGATATAAGAATCAGTTCCTTTTCAAGTAATTTTTGCACTGCATAATCACAATTTACCCCCCTGATTCTTTCCAGTTCCAGTTTACTAACCGGTTGTTTGTAGGAAATTATAGAGAGCGTTTCTAAAGACGCCTTAGAAAGTTTCTTCCTTGTTTTATTTCTAAGAAAAACATTTAAAGTATCATGAAAAGCAGATTTTGTTAAAAACTGAAAACAGTTCCCTGACTGAATCAGTTCAAAAGCAAATGAATCATTCCTAAATCGATTTGAAATTTCTTCTATCCTTCCTAACACCTCATCTTCAGACAATGCTAATCCAAAAACCTCTTCCAGACAACCTTGAATATCCTCGGTACTGATAGGCTGATCGGCTGCAAAAATCAGCGCTTCAATATGTTGTGAAATATATTCCAATGTTTAATATTTTTAATTAAAAAGTATAACAACGGAACAGATTATTATTTTTTCCACTTTTCCCTTTATTTTTTTGATTGTTACCATAAAATAGAGGTAATTGTATAGCAAAATAAACATCAGATCCGGTAAATTTTGATTTTGCCACCCAGCTGCTGATATCATCAGATCCAATGGTTAGAGGACCAGCCCTAAAAGCAAATCCTGAGGTAAAGGATTGTCTGTTAGTTAAAGAAAAAGGTAATTTTATAGCCCAAAATCCAGATTCCCAGGAAGGCATTATCATCATCGTTTCAATAGATTGAATATTTTTATTTGCTTTCAACAATGGAATATTTGCCATCGTTGAGATAAAAAAAGAATTTGCAATAGCTATTCCTCCTTGAAAATTAAACGACGTTGGAAGCAACATTTTAAAACCACTTCCTGAAACACCTGCCAGGGAACTTCCCAATATATCTGTACTCAATAAATTACCAGCCTGTATGACATTGCCTTTAGAAATGGTACTTATATAAGCCGCGCCACTATGAGAAGAAACGCCAGTGGAAGTAATGTTATAGGTTGTTGAATTTTTATTAAAACCAACATATCCCAAATCGGTCATTGCTGCACCGACAAACCATCTTCCCTCGCCTTCTGTCAATCGACCTCCTAAATCCAATCCCATACCGAAACCATTCAAGGATTTTTTTATTTTACCATTTGTCGGATTCCTGGACCAAACGGAAAAAGCCATCTCACCATCCACATTAGTCAAATTAAAATTATTTGTGGGTCTCTGAGAAATATTGAGTGCATTTCTACTATCCACATAAGCCGACATCATAGGGAGTATAAATTTGACAGAAGTTCCCAGAGAAAGCACATTAAATCCAACTATTTTCTTAACCGCCAGGGTTAATGGGATTTCTGTATAGACAACCCCACTCATATTAAAAGGGGCTATGGGGTAGGTAGCATAAAAAGGCTGAGCAGCATGTGTAAATGGGATCATTCCTTCAGGAATATTGAAGGCACCCAGATTTCCTTTAACTCTCATTCCCAAACCAACCGAAAAATTTTCATTAAGGGCAACCACGGCGGAAGGCCCCTCCACAACGAAAGAACCGTAAGCGAAATGTCTGTTCAAGGTATCCTGAAAAAAACCACTAAGCGTATCAGGCACGCCAATGATACCAGCCTCTGGATATTTGACTCTACCTCTTGGATAAACGATTACCAGCCCATTTTTTCTTGGAAGGAGGTTCATAACATTTGCCTTATCTACGCCAATTATATTGCTATTGGCATAAACACCACCTTGTATCAGATTAATAGCATTACCATCAGGCGTCGCTGCCGGATTCAGCATCATTTGATAAAGGCTGGTATATTTACCCATTCTAAGGCCTTGCTGAAATTGACCAAATGCAAGATTCACAAAAAAGCAAAAGCCCAATAAGGAATAAATGTTTTTATTCATAAAACAAATTAGTCTAGCCTACAATATCCAAAAAAAATAAGCAAAAGGCAAATTTATTGTAGGCTATTTACTCATTTTAATAGCAGCTAAAAAAAGTACCTAGTACTTGGTGTATGGGCAGGCCCTCGCGGCGGCCCTTTTTTACGGTGTCTTTGGTGCGTTGGTAAAAAACGCAAATATGATATCAAATGCGTTGGCTTATTCATAAGTGTCGCCTTGGATTGTTTCCATTTCTACCGAAAAATTTAAACCATCTAAGCTCGTTGAAAATTTTACTTCGTTGTTAGTTTGGATGGTATTTAGGTTTTCCAAAAGTTGCCCTTCAAATAAATCTGTTATAGTTTTAATGGCATCTTGTTGAAATGGCAAATCAGCTCCAAATGTTAATCTAATAATTTCTTCATTTTCTTAATATCCTCTTCAATTTCTTTTAAACTCTTTGTGTATTCTACTTTTTTTTGTTCTTCGTTAAAAGCACCATAAATCTTATTTGCTTTTTCTTCTGCCAATTTATGCGATATTTTTCCAAAGCCATTTAGAATTTCTCTGCCGCTCATTTCTAATATCATTTCCAATCTTTGTATCCAATCGTTCATAGTCATTACTATTTTGGATTGTGCCATACTTTCTGCAAATGCCAAGTATTGCTCCACCAAAAGTTCTAAACTTTTCATCTCATCTTCATTCAAATAATTTTTAGCTGTAATTACATCAGCGGAACTTATTTTACTTACTTCTTTTTTGTCATAAGATTGCATTCCTAAAAATGGCAAAGTAATATCTGCTCTGAAATAAACTAATTCTGCTGCTGTTTTTTGACTGATTGGATATTCCTTACTAAACTGAACACCCCATTCCGGGACAAAGTGAACAGGTCATTCCGGGGCAAACTGTACACCTCAATCCGGAGCAAACTGAACAGGTCATTCCGGGGCAAACTGAACACCTTATTCCGGGGCAAAGTGAACAGTTATTCTTTTAATCTTTGTGTTGCCCAAATACGAAACTGTGTACCTTGTTGTGATTTTACTCGATAACCAACCGAAATTATTACATCGAGATTGTAATATTCTATATCACGCTCAACTTCTCTTGTACCTTCCAATCGAACTTGTCGGAATTTCCGACTAGTTGCCTCTGCTATTAATTCTTCTTCTGAATAAATATTGCCAATATGCTCGGTAATTGTACTTCGTCCTTTACCAAACAATAAAGCCATTTGCTCTTGGCTAAGCCAAACGGTTTCGTCTTGCAAAACTGTATCTACTGCTATTTTCCCATCTGCAGATTGATATATTAAAATGCTATTATTCTCCATAATTACACTGTTTTAACTTCTATACCTGCATCTCTCATTTGCAAAACAGTATTGGTTTTCAATTTCCCTACGCAAAGTTACTTTTTCCACAAGGTTTATCAACCATAAAGTCCATCGAAAATTCAGTGTGAACTGTTAGTGTGGTGGGTGGGTTGATGCTTAGTGCTTGGTATATGGGCGGACCTTGCGGCGGACCTTTTTTCGACAGGTATCAATATTTTGCCAGCCAATGAATTAGTCTATCTGGCCAATAATCAGAGGTGGTTTTATTATTTAGACCAAATCCATGCCCCCCTTCCGGATAGAGATGCATCTCTGCCTTCAACCCATGAGAAATGGCGGATTGGTAATACAAAATACTATTTTGAACAGAAACGGTTTTATCATCTGCTGCGTGCACAAGAAAAGCGGGCGGAGTATTAGCCGTTATTTGTTTTTCTGGGGAAAACGTATTAATCAAGGTTGAATCTGGTTTTTCACCTAGTAAATTACGTCTGGATCCAGCGTGCATGAATGGTTCTGTAAAGGCAATCACCGGATAAATAAGAATACTAAAATCGGGTCTTCCGGAAATATTATCCGTGGGAATATCCACCATATTTTTATCATATAAAGTGGATGTCGTCGCTGCCAGATGTCCTCCAGCAGAAAACCCCATAACGCCAATCCTGTTCTTATTTAATTTCCACTCTTCCGATTTACTCCTGATATACCTGATTCCTTCCAATGCATCTCTTAAGGGTGCCAGGTGTTTTTGGGTACAATACTTATCATTTGGAATCCTATATCGGAGTATAATCG